>Ga0256405_10000879_pt1 | contig 90991 bp, 156 predicted proteins | sample RumenRJG_02DNA_FD_189096 | JGI IMG/M metagenome (GOLD analysis project Ga0256405, IMG submission 189096) | Bovine rumen microbial communities from Lethbridge, Alberta, Canada - RJG_02 | ecosystem: Host-associated > Mammals > Digestive system > Stomach > Rumen | place: Canada: Alberta...
TGAGCCATACAAGCACTGCTTCTTTGTCAATGCAGCTTGGCTAGACAAAATGTATCTAGAAAACAAAGACAGGCAGATCAAGCTGTCAAACTCTGGAGACCCTGGAATGAAGTTTGACATAGATGAAGCGTTTAAAGCAAAGCAAGCATATGAGATTGACTTGTCTGAAGCTAAGCTTAAGAGATAAGCATACATGCATAGCTTGCTATAAAGTTTTTGATATAGATAGTCTAGATTTTGATACAATAGTGCTGCAGCAGACAGTAAAGAACATCTAGAAAAATGTTCTAGAATTTGATGTCTAACTAGCTAAAGCACGGAACAAAAGACAAAAAAGACTATGAAAACATCAACATCTATAGGCAGACTTCTTGATGCAAGAGCCTAGAACATGTGAAATGAAAAAATGAACTTGATATGTTTAACGAACTATTGACATGCAGTAGACTGCTGGACATGGTTGCTAGAAAGTTGGGGCATGATTGGCTGCTGTTGACGTCTGAGACTTGGTCAGGCAAAGAGAAGTCATGCAATGCTGTCTTTGGGCACTACGACAACTACAGCACTGTTGCGCTTGAAGCTAATGGCATGCCGGTGCTGCTCAAGAGTGTAGATGCTGAAGGCTGCCCTAGAAGCAATGATGACATGTACTACGAGCTAGTTGAGCTGATGTACAAGACTCTAGAGAGTGGTGGAAAGCTGTCTGATGGCAAAAGTGAAGTGGATGCATCCATGGTCCCTGAGTTCATGATTGAGTACGCCTTGAATGGAATTGGCTGCCTAGAGAATAAAGAATAGACATGCACAGTATAAGATATAGCAGCATGTGGTACAATAGTGCTGTTGTAGACAGAAAGAGAAATTGAAGATGAAGACAATGCTAATTGCAAAATGCGAACATTGTGGTGCTATTGAGCAAGCAGCAGATTCATATGCTGGCAAGGCGCTGGAACATGAATGTAGACATGATGTTGTTGTATCTGTTCTAAAACCAAAAAATCAAATTATGAAAGTAAAGCACATACTTACTGCAAGCATTGTTCTTTTGTTTGCTACTGCTAATGCACGTCTTGTAAGTGAAATTGACAAAGACATTGCAAAACTTCGCAATGAAGCAACAGCATTGCAGAAAAATCCTATTGTTGTATGGGGCTCAAAGCAAGAAAAACTGAGTCCTGAACAAAAGAAAGCAACATCTAGATACAACATAAACTTAGCCCAAGCTAAAGAACGCAAGAACTACAAGTCTAAGATTGTCATAACATTGAATCCAGAATATGTTTGTTCTGTGCATAAGCTAGTTTATGAGAATGGACGAGCAGCATGTCCATCTGACTGCAAGTCTATATCTAGAATAGGGACGTCAAACTTCTGCAATCTAGGAAGCCAGTACGACTTGAGCTTCAGAACATGGAACTTACTCAAAGACAAGATGCCTGAAGGCGAAGCACAGGAGAAGCGGCTTAAAGAGATCGAGCAAGAGATAAGAGCTTTGCGCGATGAGAAGCTAGAAGCTGAAGGCAAAAAGGTTAAGAAGCAGAGAGCTCAAAATGAAAATGCAGCAGAAGAGAAGAAAGAAGATGGCGCTAAGCCACAACCAAAAAGCTGCAAGATATATGACTTAGACGTAGTAGGCTTGAAGGTCTTTGGAAGAGATGTCAATGAGTTTGCTGCTGACATAGTCAAACTTGGAGGAAAGGTTCTTCCAACCAAGATCTCTAGAAATGACACGACATATATCAAGGCGGTAGTCTTGCCTAAGGGGAAAGAGTTTCTTGGAATTTTTGACGAGTTAGACATCAATGTCAACTCTAAGAATGAGATATATGGGCTGAGGTTTCATGCTAGACAGAGAATTGCTAGCAAGCAAAATGACTTAGTGAAGCTCGAGGCTTGGTTGTGGCAAGTAGGTCTAGACAAGCAAAAAGGCTTTCGAAAGCACTTGTATGCAAATGCTCATGGCTACTGGACAGATGACATGTATGTAGGTGTTGGCATTTCTGTGTATGCATGGCTGTTTGTTGACTTTGTAAGAGAAGACATGGAGAAATGAGAGCTTAGACAAGAAAAGAATAGACATGAAAGCCGAAGAAAAGGAAAGGACACGAAATGACATGAAGCAAGTTGACATAGATCCAAAGTCAATAGACCTTGAAGAGGCATATTGCATGTGCAGCCATATGCGTGAGTACTTTCCTCCTGAGAATGAAGGAAAGCAGCTTACATACAAGTCTAGTGGCTTTCCTCTTGTCATTGACTTTGATGAGCTAGACAAGATAGAGCCTCCAGCTGGATATGCACTGAACAAGGCAAGACGCAACATTGAGATCAGGATATCAACATTCAGTGGATACTGTCCTGGTGCAAAGCACTACTACTGCGACTTGAAGTTTGAAGGTCCTACACTCAGAGATGAGAAAGATGGATTCACATACTCTTTTGGCAAGCCAAGGGACACAGAAGTTGGGAAAATATTTGGGTTCCACAACGTAGAGCTGTACAGGCGTCTTACAGAAAAGGACTTAGCAGACAAGAACATCGACTGGGACTACTATGACGTTGGATACATGACTCACAGGTGGAACAATGTGAAGAATGCCATTGCATGCGCAAAGAAAGTCATAAAGCTGCGATTCAAGAACTATGGCAAGATAACAATTATCAACAATGCATGAAAGAGAATTCTATGGAAAACAAGTCTAAAGTGAGCCCTTTGACAGTTGATGGCCATTGGTTTGTGCATTTCAGAGCAGGAATAGATGCTGATAGTCCAAAGATTGAAGGAAGCAAAGTTGTAGAGATTACAGGCACATTTGACAGTGATGAGTTTCTAACATTGTTGTCTAACAAAGTGTTTGACTCATTATCAAAAGACGCAAAGAATTTGATTTCTAAAAATAACTTAGCATTAATAATCAGGTCTTTAAGCAAGCTAGATTGAAAAGCTAATGGGAAAAGAGCATGAGACATATCTGAAGCTCAAGCAGAAGTATGAAGCTGGAGAAGATGACTGAAGAGACACTGCTATGGTTGGCCTTGAAGATCTAGACAGTCTTAGCTTTTCAACAGTCAAGAGACTTCTAGAGAGAATATGCAAGTCCTTAGGCTTCAGACTCTTTCATTGTCCAATTTCATTTGCACCAGTTTACATTTGTTGGCACTTAGATGCTGGTGATGTTCGCAATGCTGTCTTCCTTGAAGGGCATAATCGAGATGACTTCCGGACAGCTAAAGATCTTCTTAGAGGAATTCTTGCAGTTAAAGCCTTCAAGCTCAGGTCTTTAGATACAGGTGAAGAGAAGATAATTCCAAATCCATTTTGCGGCTTGGATATCTCAGCCTTGAAGATCAAGCTTGATCTTCTAGCCTAAGATTTTCTCTAGTAGACAGCCTTAGCATTTCCTAAGATCTTAGTTTCAAAAAGCCTAAGATTTGATATGATGTTAGCATGAGATATGGATTGCGTAGAGAAGTTGAGAGGATGATGAAGCTCTTAGGTAAAAGTCCTTGGCGTCTTGTGCTTACTAAGAATCTTTCAGATTGTAAATTCAGATATAGGCTTGTTGACTGCTCTCAATTTGCTAGAACCATAGTTGTTGAAGGAATTGGAGCAAACAAGAAGGAAGCCCTGGAGAATCTTCTAGAGACATGGAGAGGTGAACAAACAGAGCTAGAGTGCCCAGCGAGATCTAGAGAAGAGCTGGAGATAAAGCTGGCGCTTCTAGAAATAGATGAGAAGAAAAAGAAGAAGTAGTTGGATTTCTGAACTGAAGCCTAAGACTTGGTAAAATATTGCTATGGAAGAAGACAAGTCATTTGCAGTGCCAACCTACAAGAAAGTCCAGATCTTCAAGTGGCTAGTGAAGAAGCACAACTGCACAGTTGGCTTTGAGCATGACTTCTTCTGGAAAGACCGCAAGAAAAAGACGAAGACTTGGCTTGCTACACCAAAGCTGTCTAGGAATGGAAAAGACTTTGTGCTCTGTGTAGTTAGCAAAGAGTTTCCAACTGCAGTCCTGTCTGTCAACCTTCCTAGCAAGCATGCAACTTTGTCTTATGCAGATGTGCTTGATGCTCTGCTAGACAAGATCAAGAAAGCTGGAAGTGACTGCTGGCTAGGATTTGGTAGTTGGCCTTACACAAGAGCAGAAGTCTTCTTGCCTAAAGACACCACCTTAGAAGAGCTGTGCATTGAGTTTGACTTAGCGTGGAGAGATTCATTCAAGCATCTTCTCACCAGAAAGCCTAAGAACTGAGAAGAAGGATGAAATACAAAAAAGAGAACAAGCTCACTAAGGCTAGAGTCTTGAGAAAGTTTGTTGAGACACTTGACTTGAAGCTGGAGAAGGTGTCTTCTATTGCATCAACAGGTGGTAGTGTAAAATACTGGAGGCTAGTTCGAGATCGTAGCAGTGAGATTTGTCCACTCTATACGCCGAACTTCTTCAAGATCTATACATTTGGTTCACGAACAGTCATTTTAGACTTTCTCTTGAATGACATTCCATGGTGGTACGAGAAATGGCCAGAGGGAAAAGTTGAATTTGTAAATCCACTATTTGGCTGCAAGACTTTAGAAGAAGCAATGATGAAGCTTGACTTGCTAGATTCAAAAAAGCCTAAGAAAGGAAAATGAGGCAAAGAGATGAGCATCCAACCATCTTTAGATCTGCTAGATAAAATCTTCTTGAGAGCTAGAGAGAATGCAGTTAGAGCTGTTGGTGAAGACGTTCTAGCTGGCGCTGAAGTCTTCTTGAACTGGGTTGGTGGTAGATGGTGGGTTGAGTTGACTCTAAGCCATTGCATTGCCGAGAAGTTCAACATATGGCTTTCACACGCAGAAAAAGCGCGTGATGTCTACTGTGAATTATGCCATGAGTTTGCTCGCTGGTGCCCGCCAATTGACCGTGGCATGATGCCTTCTCAGCTGAATGGCCAAAGCAAATACTATCAACAGTTTCCAGAGTCTGTTGTCTGGCTCGGCCCGCTTGTCTCATTTGAAGACACTAGTAGAACACGAGCCGCCAGGGAGATCTTCAAGAAGCCTAAGGCAGTTGAGCTGCTTCTCTTAGGCTTCACCAACACTCAGCTCCAGGTGGTTGACAGTGCTGTCCACATAGAAGCAATGGCTGCAGCACATGCTAAGAACACGAAGATCACCGGCAAGCTGGAAGCTCTGCAGAAGAGAATGGCAGCAAGCATGAAAGCAGGAGATCTCAGCAAGACTGAAGCTGCAAGTCTCGCAGCTAGCATGATATCAATGATGGACGAGAAAGAGAAAACTAGCAAGGAAGCAGATGATGCTGGAAGAACTTTAGTTCCAGTGCTTCCTTTCTCAGCAGAGTCTCTTGAAGAGCTAGAGATGAAGTTTGATCTATTTTCCTAAGACCTAAAAGCCTAAGATTTTGGTAGAATGATGTCATGCAGAAAGAGAGAAGAGAAGGCAAAGAAAGAAGAAGACATGGCCGCTGTTGGAAAGAGCTTGAGAACCAGCACGATGCTAGACCCTATTTCACCTGAAGTTCTTGAGAGCAGCTTGCTCCTAGACCGTGCATTGAAGCAGCTAAGCCTTTTTCGTGAGTGGTGGCATGGGATCTGGCTTATCGTTGACAATTCTAAGCATCCATACAAGAGGCTAAGAGACTTCACTGATGAAGGTGCTCAGACAATCAACAGCTTAAGTGACTTTCTTGAGACTGAGTGCTTTGAACAACACAGCTTTGGCCAAAAGCAAGACTACAATATTGTCATGAACCCTTTCCACAGCATGTCTAAAGAAGAGCTAGCAGTCAAGCTTGATCTTCTAGAAGCCTAAGAAATGATGATGAAGAAGAACAGCAAGCTAGACAAGATGAAGCTCCTCAAGAAAGCTCTAAAGCACCTTGGCCTTAAGCTGAGGTGGTGGGGAGCTGCAGGCTTTCGAGATGGAAAAGCCGGATTTCTGGCAGTTGATGACCACAACAATCTCTACATGTGGTACAAAGAGAGCTACTATGTTGACGGCAACTACAAGATCTCTAAGCTAGAGGACTTCCTCTCAGCAAGATACTTTGAGCACTACAACGTAGTTAGGCACAACATAGAGAATCCTTTCTTTGGGCTGGCGCCTGAAGAGCTAGCAATAAAGCTTGACTTGCTGGAGGACGACCAGTGAAAGACCCACATTTTGGAGAGACTAAGCCAATTGAAGTCCAAGACAGAGAAGAGGCATGCATAAGAAGAGTGTGCAAGCACTTCAATTGGACATGCGATGTTGCACCAAGTCCACTAGCTAGCAACTATGAAGCAATCAAGCTAAGACCGAGAGAGTACATTGCTCTTGGCGATGAAAACACATCACTTAGGTGCCTTAGCCCTTCTAGAGGAGAAGCACACTCAACTTGGCTAGTGTTTGATGACTTTCTTGAGTGGCTTGATGTTGTTGAGTGGTTCAGCAGCAATGACTGGTTCAATTATTTCGGCGGTAAGCATTTTGGTGATGGCAAGTACTCTCCTTGGACAGTCAGCAATCCATTCTTTGGAAGAGGGTTGAAGACAGTTGAAGAAGTTGAGATGTTTCTAGACTTGGTGGAGAGGCCACATAATGAGTCTTGAGAGAAGAAAGACAGAGAAGTCTAGAGAGTGCACATGCAGAGACATGGCGAAAGTCTATGACATGATGTTCAACAACTGCCTAGCCGTGATACTAGAGATAGAGGCAGTTTACCCACAGACTAAGCAAGTAGACTTCGCTCTACTGTACTATGGCCCAAAGAAAGATGATGTTGGAAAAGAGGTGTGGATTGAGACTAGTGGCATGCACATGGCGCTGCTACATACCACAGTAGACATGGATGTCTTGATGGCAGAGCTAGGCACATCTCTTCCACTGCAGCCAGCAAGTCTGCATGCTGTCCCTAAGGATGGCGCAGAGAAGACTAAGGCTGCTATTGGAGAAGCAGTTGCAAAGACCATAGAAGCGTGGGCACCACTGCCAACACGCATAGTTGGTGAGTTTGGCGATGACTTGCTAGTTAGTGCAAGCTCACTTGAAGAGCTGATGGTGATGAGCGACTTGCAGAGCAGTTGACTGCATAAGGCATGTTTAGATTCGCACGGCACGTATTACAATAACACTAACTAGTAGAGGCACGCCATGGCAAAGAAGAGCAAGAAGAATGCAACTAGAAGCACAAGTGCATTTCCATTTGCATCAATGCCAACAAGAGAGACTGCTGGAAAGACCCTCAAGATTCTTGCTAGAAAGCTTGGCAGAAAAGCATTTGCACTGCACTACTGTGCATCAAGCACACCGTCATTCACGCTGTGCATTGCACGAGATGAGCACTATGCTGCTGAGCATGTGGTTCCATTGACATTTTCAAGTGGAAGTAGCTTTGAGCAAGGGAGAGAAGTCCGCATGATGGATCTTGACATCATCTATCTCCATAGCCCTATCAAGTTCAAAGAGAGTGCTTTTTTGTCACTCGATGAATTTGCCTACTGGATGAGAAGAGACATAGCAGACATTGAGCTGCGCGTGTGGGATGCCATAGTAAATGAGCTTTCACTAGATGCTGCGCATGGCCGCCCAACTAGAGTCTGGCAAGGGATGAAGTGGGTTGAAGTTGACCCTTGGGAGCTTGCAGTTGAAGCAGACTTGACTTGATGGATACCGTGTGCATGATTGAGAAGATGCTATATGCACTTGCTAGACTGCTTGGCAAGAAGACTAGAGATGATGAGGCTTTCTGCAGAAAGTGGGCAGGCATTGAGTCAAGAGACTATGTCTTTAGTGCCAGGCGTGAATGCATATGGGAGAAGCCATGGAAAGTTGAGTTCTATGACTTGCATCGTTGGAATGGAGACCGCTGCCATTGGAATAGCCATGACGTGGAAAGTGGAGATGGAATGTGCTTGAAAGAGGCATGGAAAGACATGGCACGAAGAATTGTTGAGCATGAGAGAGCTAGTTCAAGAGAAGAGGCATTGGTGAAAGCTGAGCTAGAAGCGCATAGAGAGCTGCCAAGAGGGTGGGGTAGAGAAGAAGCTGATGCTCACTGGCTAGTGGGTTGAGGAGGCTGAGAAGATGGATGCAAAGAGCAAGAAGCTGTTAAAGAAGGTGCTACGAGCTGTTGGGCTAGTTCTTGACAAAAGCTGCAAGAAGTACTCAGCAAAGAGCTGGGACCCTAATGGAGAACTTCTGACAGTGAAGTCCTTGAAGTGCATTCGTGCAGAAGATGTTGAGAGCAAGAAGATGGCTGCAGCAGTGCACTTCATTGACAAAGACAGTGGAGACCTCTCTTGGAAGTTCTTTGCTGGAGCCTGGTATTTTGAAGATGAAGCCGAGATCATTGAGAAGCTTGGAGAGGCTAGAGAGTTCATGTGGCTAGATGATAGCAAGCTAGCAAACATCTCAATTGCTGAAGATGTTTTGCGCTGGAATAACCCTCTCTTTGGGTGCAAGAGCCTTGAAGAGATGGCAATAAGGAGCGACTTAGATGCTTGACCGGTGCCTAATGAAGAAGATCTATGACGCACTCTTTGGCAGGTTTGGTGCAGTAGAAGTCATGGTGCTAGACAGCTCTCCATGCACGAGCGAGCTTGAGTTCATTGTCATTCTCTACAACAGCAGTCGTGACTACAGTGAGTTTGGAAAGGATGTGTGGATTGGGCCTAGCAGGACATTGATGGCACAGCTTAGAGTAAAGATGCATGAAGATGCCTTCAAAAGAGACCTTGGCCTCTTTTGCTCTGTGGAGCCAGCACACTGGTGGCAGCCAACATGTTGGTGGCACATCCTTCCAAGAGATGGCGCAGATGAAGTCAAAGCTAGCATTGGAGAAGCAATAGTTGCTGCAGTCAAGCAGTGGGAGCCAAAGACAACATGGATCGCCAGTGGCAATGGCAAGGAACTGATAGCTATGGCAAGCTCACTTGAAGAGCTTCTAGTGCAAAGTGACTTGCGCAGTAGGTGAGAAAGGCAGAAAGATGGACAAACTAGATGGAGAGAAGATAGAGCAGATGCTGAACTATCTTAAGTGGAAAACTGGCAAAGAGCTCTCACTCAAGGAGATCTTTGCGCTAGTCTACTTGGCAGACAGATACCATCTTAGAAAGTATGGAATGACACTGATTAGAGGGCACTCTATTCCAGGTCCTGAAGGATACATGGCAGTTGATTCTTCTCTCCCTCCAATCAATCTTGATGTTGCTCACAGCTTGGGTCTGCACCCAGAAGACACAGAGAGGTTTCTCATCGAGCTAGACTTAGCATAAGCTGCACATGCTTGTCGGTTTATCTAGTAGATAGGTGTGATACTATAAAATCATGGGCAAAGCACTGCTCAATAGCTGAGATGAAGATGCTACTTGATCTTAGAGGAGTGTGAAACCACATGGATGAGAAGATGAAAGACAAGATCATGGCTTGGCTTTTAGAGAGAAGTCATCTAGAGCCAAAGCTTTGGCTAAAGCCTAACTCTATGGACAGTCATTACTATGGGTTGACAACCGAATGGAAAGATGGCGGCAGATGGAAGACTGTTGAGGTCCAATTTTGGTCTACTGAGCCAAGAGGACACAACATATCTGTATTTGTCTTAGATGCTGATGGTGAGCAGGCGCTTAGCATATCTCTGCATGAAGGCTTAGATCTATTGATGACATCTGTGCAAAAGTCAAAAAGTCCAATATACTTAGCATATTTGGATGGCTCTGAAGTGAGCACAGTGTTCATTGACAACAAAGACAGCTATGAGAAGTTGGCAATTGAGTGTGATCTTCAAAGAGGAGAGAAGTAATCTATGGACAAAGCATGGCAGTTGTGCGTAGTTGATAGAGATGCTGTCGACTTAAGTAAAGCTCCAGAATTTGAGAAGATGCTTATGTCTGTGCAAGCGAAGTCACCATTTCCAAATGGCACGCCGGTGTTTGTTGTCACTTCAGAGCTTAAGTCATTCAAAAACTTAGCACAAGTGTATCAGACATTGACGTCTATTAGAAGATATGCTGTTATGAATGGAATCTTGTTTTCATATGTGTGGATGCCAAAAGAGATGCACTATGGATGGATCATGCATGATCTATTAAGGCCAATTCTCACAGAAAGAGATGCGGTTGAGATGGAAGCAAAGTTTGGACTCAACTTAGAGGAGTTTGCATGACATCTCTTGGCAAGAAGAGGCTATTGCACAGATGGATGGTAAGTCTTGGCATATACTATGCAAAGATGCTCGAAACTAGAGAAGATGGCTTCTATGTGTTTGACTTGCTAGACAACAGCAAGACAAGCCATGCTGGATTCGGCTATGGCCCCACGCAGGACATTGCCATAGCATTCCACATAGAGAGCAGTGAGAAGCAAGCATGGAGCGCACAGCCTATGTCTATGCTTGACAATAGAGCACTAGCAGTCATGTCAACTTGCTTAGACAGGCAAGCATCATGGCAGACTATGTATGGGCCTATGTTTTTCTCTAGTGGTTTGCACACTCGAACAGCAATTGACCTAGCAGACTTCTCATGGGAGAAGTTGGCTGTCGACTTAGACTTAGCCGGTGAGATGGCAGTATGGACTGTGTAGATCTAGAAGACTTGTGCAGTAGAGCTTTGAAGAAACTTGGCTTAGAGCTTGTGCCAACAAAGAACAAAGATGGCACTGTTGCCTATTGGCAAATTGGCATCAAAAGACGTGGTCTCTTCCACCGCAACAGTTTTGTAGACTACAGCTGCGGTGGCAGCATGCTGTATGGCGCAATTGCTGCATCAATTGAAGAAGTTGCAAACATGCTGTTCAACTTGTATGACAAAGAGCTCAATGCTCTGTACTGGAAGACATTCCATTGGATTGACAATGATGGAAACAGCAAGACTGCTGCAAACATATTTGCTGGAAAGAGCTTGTATGAAGCAGAGATAATGCTAGACTTGGCATGAGGTGTTTATTCCAATGCACAGCAGTGATACAATGTTAATGTAATGGACACTATAGATGAGACAAAAGGCAAGACATATCTCTTAGTTGGCTTGCATGGCTTCTTTGTCAGTGAGACTGATGAGATTGGCATTGACAAGCCAAATGACTTGGCATACATTGCACAGTCATTGAAGAGGATCTACACAGATGCAAGACCATTTGGGTTCATGCGCTTCTACAAGAGCAAAGATGGCAGCAAGCACTTCATTGACAAGGGGTGGATCTACATTGATGGCAAGCTCAAGACTAGAGAAGAGGTCCTTGTCCAGAATGATGTTGATGGAGAGCACAGCATCCTTGCATCAAACATGAAGACTAACAACATGGATGCTGTTGTCTTCTTCAGCAATGGCAAAGTGTATCCATTTGACTTAGAGAAAGACACTATGCTAGAGATGTAGTGAGGAGCTTGTGCATGAAAAGAAGAATGGTGTTTGCAACACATGAGCCCGGTTCTGGCTTTGGTCCATTTGCTTATTCTGGTATCTTTCCAGATGACTTCTCTCTAGAGCTTGACCCTGAGACATGCACAATAACAGCCCTTGTCCACAAGTTCTTGACTTTGAAGGGAGGAGCATCAGAGCAGTTTCCATACCTTGTTGACCGAAGTGGAAAGAGAGTTGGCATCTACAACGAGTTGAAAGCAAAGAGCATTGCTGAGCTAGAGCTGCAGCTTGACCTGCGCAATCTTGTCTGGGAGTGAAAAGAAGAAAGAAGAGAGCAAGGAGAAGCAAAGATGAGTCCATTGTCAATAGCATTGATTGCTGTGGTTCTTTGGTTTTGGATATGTGATGACTAAGATTCAGCACTAGCTACACAGCAGATGGTGATGAAAACTAATAGCAAGATCAAAAAATGCAGTGGAAGCCTTATGCTAGATATTCTAGAGTGGTTTGGCTTTCGCTTGAAGCTTGCTTCTTATTCAAAGAGATGGCAGCTAGTTTGGAAGAGCAATGGCTATACTGTGTTCTTTGTCAGGAACTATGATGTCCCACCATTCAGAAGATATGAGAGTTGCTTCAGCTTAGAGACGAAGCCTAAGAAGTTGCTTAGCAACTGCTTTGCCAAGTTCTTAGGTGATGTTGAGATGTTTGAGCTTGAAACTGGTGATGAGACTGAGACAGACATCACATCCCTTGTTGGCCGGCTCAAGAATCCTCTCTTCGGATGCAAGAGCCTAGAAGAGATGAGAGTGAAGATTGACTTGCTAGGTGAGAACAAGGAGAAGGGAAGTCATGATGACAGGTGACAAGCTTCTTCATGCTGGCATTGAGCGGCTTCTTGCACCTCTAGGGGTGGGACTCACATGGGCTGATGACACTTGGTGGCTCTGCAGCAAGCAAGACTCTAGCAAGCTTGCCAGTATGGAGTCAGTAGATGGGATAAGCATTGTAGGCTACAACAAGCTTGATGCACTACTTGATGAACTTTGCTCTGAGATTTCTGAGATCCTAGTAGATGACCACTCCGTGTTGAATCCATATCTTGGCTGCAAAAGTCTAGAAGAGATGCGAATAAGATGTGACTTGCTAGGTGCTTGAAAGGACTGCAAGATGGACTGCACAGCTTGGACAGACAATCTAGGAAGCAAAGAAGCAGAGAGACTGCTCAAGAAGATAGGGCAGACTCTAGACTTTGAGTTGAAGCATGGTGAAGAATACTGGTTGTGGTATGAGACTACTAGATTGGTAGATGGTACGCATTTTGAGACTTCGGAAGCTGTGCGTTTTCCAAAAAGTTGTGGTGGACTTTGTGACTCTGCTTTTCTGAAGCCTAGTGGACTGCTGCAAGCTGTCTTGCAGACCCGCATCTTCAGAGTCACTGTGCATAGAGATTGCAAAAGATGGCAAGAGAGCCACTTTGTCTTGAATCCTGTCTTCAATGTCAAGAGCCTAGAAGAGCTAGAGATCACCTTAGACTTGCTTGGAGAGAGGACTGCAAAGAATGGATGCTGAAGACGCAAAGAAGAAGAGCAAGAACATGAGCAAGAAGAGTTTTGCTGTGGTTAGTTGGCAGCAAATCAAGAGAGCTTTGAAGCTGCTGTTTGCAAGAAAACTAGGAGCAGAGATACTTGAGATGCGGTTTATAGTCTCCTCATGGCCACCTAAATTTCCGAGCTTGATGGTGGTGTACGAAGATGAGGCTTGCAAAGAGAGCTGCTGCTCTCTACGGTGGACAGAAGACAAGACGTCTGTGCAAGTTGAGTCATGGCAGGATCTTGCTAGCACTCTAGAAGCTGGTGCTAGAGAAGGAAAGAGCTTTAGCGTAGGTCGAAAGACCGTGTTTGGTCCTGGAGACAGCATTGATAGCGCTTTAGTTGAAGCAGACTTGCTGTGTGGATGACAGAGAGGGAAGACAAATGAATGACTTAGAGATGCTAGGAAGAAAAGTTGCTGGATCTGAGCCGCAAGCAAGGCAGTTAGTGCAAAGAGCTTTAGCAGTCTTAGGCTTTCGAGTTACCCATGATTCTTGGGGAATGTACATAGAGACAGTGGATGGAAAGCACGATGTCTTCTTTGCAGGTATGCCTGCCTTTTCATCATCTTGGAGCAGTATTCTTGGGAAGCTAGTTGCTATAAGAGAGATTGGAGTAGAGACAACAAAAGAAGAATGGCCTTCAGACATAGAAGAAGACCGTGGAAGTGCAGACAGCAGCTTTAAGTGGACTAGCAATCCTTTCTTTGGGTGCAAGAGCTTTGAAGAGATCAGTGTGAAGCTTGACCTTATAGAAGAGAAGAGCATTTGAGAAAATGAACAGACTGACAAAGTACAGCATTCCAATCAAAAAGAAAGCAGCAATGCTTGACTGCATTCCAATCAAAAAGAAAGCGGCAATGCTTGATTGGCTCTTTGGCCACAAGAAGATCATTGCCATAGTAGACACATCTGACTGCACGATGATGTTGTTCTGCCATGGCCAGTATCTTTGGAATGGCCAGGGAGAAACAATAAAGCTTCCAAATGCGATTTCACAACTAGAATGCTATTTTAGATGTGAAGGACTTATTAAGTACTACTATGTAGATTGCATAGTCAACGCAGTTGAATACAAAGCTAAGTGGCTAGATGCACTTCTTGAGCTGTCATTAAATGGATATCGAGTGATGCATGGATATGAAGTGCTTTTGCCAGCTAATGTCCAGATGGAGAAGCTGCTCATAGACTTTGACCTTGCTCACCAAGATCACATCCCTTCAGGGTGTGATAGAGTTCACTTAGAAGGAGCAAGCAATGACAATGCATGAAAAGACAAAGATATTAGTCAAGTGGATGAACAAGATAGGGGTGTTCTATGCTACACTGGACTTCATTGCTGAAGATGACTACTATACTATTGATCTTCTAGACAGCACTCGCACAAGCTATGCTGGATTCTGCTACTCTGGAAAGGGCACTCTAGTCGCATTCAAGATGCCATTCAGTGAGAAAGTTGCATCTTGGTTTCCGGATGTCACCATCAAGCAAGCAGCTAGAGAGATTGTGCAGACTCTTGATGACCAATCTAAGTGGTGCTTCGGTGATGGCGACATCTTCTTCTCATCATCAGGTCCTGGAAGACTTTGGATAGACTTGCACAACTTCAGCTGGGAGCAAGTTGCTATTAACTTAGATCTATATAGAAGAGAATGACATGGTAAAAGTAAAGTTGAAGAGACCAAAGATGGAGCTTCTGTCTAGAGCACTAGACAAGATGAAGCTATGCCTTTCAGAAGTACGAGGTGATCTATATAGTGAAGATAAGATTGACAGTCGTTGGCTATATCTAGTCCCAAAATGCTATGAACTAGAGGTCTCTTTGTGCAAGAAGATATGCTCTTTCAATGGAAAAAGGATTCTCAAAGACTATTTCGTCCACGAGTGCTGTGGTTATTGCGGTGTCTTTCGAGGGACATCTGAGCAAGATGTCTTAGACAAGTTGTCAAGCATTGAAAAGCTGTTCTTTGAAGATCCAAGTGATCCAGATGCAACATGCACATTCAAGTCAATTGCATACCACAAGTCGCCAGAACAGCTAAAGATTGAGTTAGACTTAGATGGAGAAGACAATGGACAGAGATGAGATGGAGACTGTCTGCACTAGAGCTCTTGCAAAGCTTGGCTTCAGGTTGATGCATGACACCGTTGGCAGCAGCTCTAGAGTCTACCGCATCTTCTTTGACGACAACTCTGGCTTATTATATACCGTGTCATGCTTAGGGATGAACTTGGATTTCAAGAAGGAGTTTGCATCAATTGAAGACCTAGCATCATCAATGTTTGCAAGTCTAGATGGACAGCATGCACCATTGAGGACATTTGCGTACATGGTGTTTGGAGGTGACAGCTTTGTGGCAAATGACTGGTCATCAAAGACCATAGATGAAGCAGGAGTGCTGCTAGATATAGATAGTTAAGTTTGGAAGTACGAATATGCAAGACTTTGCTTGGAACACATCACTGTTGGCAGAAGACAATAGTGAGAATGGTTGGCTAGAGCTGGCAAAAGCTTTGATGGAAAGTGCATCAATGGAAGAGTTCAACATCCGTAGAGACTTGCTCTCACTAGATAGCATTGAGCAGAATGATGAAGATCCACAAGAGATGCCTTCTACTTGAGTTTAGTTCTTGAGACCATGGTGTACTATTGATATATGAAGTATGTACAACCTAAGAGCTATGACTCTATAGATGCTTACAGCAGTGCAGACTATGTAGCTAAGCATGGATTCTTAGGGTGTGGATTTGATGGTGGCTATAGTGTTGCAGAAGCATTTATGGCAAAAGCGGCTGCATACAGCTGTCCACAGCTTGAGATTGATCTTGCTGTCAAAGGGATTGACATAGACAACATTTCAATTGAGACACTCTATGCTACACGCAGCTTAGACCATTGGTCTGTCAATGACATGTTTGAGAGAATCTTTGCGAAGTGTGTCTTCATGGGTTGGTTCTTCAATGGCTTCTTGAATGCATGTGCTGAGACAAAGTTCTTAGACAACTGGCTGTTGTCAGAGATTTTCATGTCAAATGTGCATGCCGGCAGCATTAGAGGGATGTGGGGCATCATCTGCCACCATGAAAATGGGACAAAAGAGCCATATAGAAGTAGATTTAGAGCATTCATCAAGTCTTTAGACGACAGAGGGCTAGACTGGACAAAGAAGTATCTTGATCCTGACAATTTCTTTGGAAAAAAGAGAGGTGTATTGGCTATGAGCAGGCTTGAAGAAAAACAGATGCTTGATGCTGCTCTACAGAAATGCTGGAAGCTTGCAGCAAAGAAGATTCTTGATAAGGTCTGTGGACGTAAAATTGAGTCTATGTGTGTTGGATATGGATTAGATGTTGGATATGGACTAGGTTTTTACAATTCCGCAGTCATTGGAGATGCTGAGAACATATTCATATGCAATGTTGCATTCAGTTTTGGAGAAGCAAGGCGCATTATGATAGAGCCATCTAGACACAATATGTCTAAACTGCACGCAATGGTTGATGTTGATGAGCTTGATGAGAATGAGTCAAAGTCAGTCATGCGAGCACTGTTCTATTCTAGCCGTCCAATTGAACTCGTGAAGAACAGGTATGGAGCAACTGGAAAGTCAATTGCACCAAGCTCAATTCTAGATGCACTAGAGACAGTTGGCTTGTGTGCAGAAGAGCTGCTAGTGCAAAGTGACTTAAATAGATAGAAGGAACAGCCATGGTATACAAGTCAGAACTACTAGAGAACAACATGAAGAAAGACTTCAATGCTCGTATGGAGTTGTATCTCAACAGCAAGTCTATCCATGAGTATCTCGTTGAAAGAGACTTGAAAGGGCTCAACAAGTACAACTTCAAGCTATCTGATGAGTTTTTGTGGTGGTACATCTTGAAAGAAGAGTTTGGGATGTTTGTGCTAGGTGCATCACTAGCAGTAGTCTTAGGCATAGCTATTCCAGTGCTTCTCTACATCTGTGGACTGTGGTGGGTATGGTCAATTGCTGTCGCTATAGTACTAGAGGCAATCGTGTCACTTTTCATTGTAGTTACGCTGAAGACAGTCAGCTGTCTCAGTGAAAAGCGTGTAGACTCACCAATAGACGGCAGCAGAGACTACTTTGCGCGTGTTGATGCCCAAATGTCATCAAAGCAGATGCCAAATGAGTAGACTAGTTGAAAGGCTTTTGAAGAAGCATGGTCTAGATGGAATCAGAATAGTCTTTTTTCTTGATCCATTCTCTAGCAGTAAGATAAAGTTGATGGCTGTGAAAGACAAAGACAAAGCTACTATGTGGCAGACGAGATTTGACATACGGTGTGGAGCTGAGACAGATGAGATGCTGTGCAGCATATGGGAAGACTTAGTTGGCTCATGCTTAGACAGAATGGCTGTTTACCGCATAATTGACTTCACTCAAAAGATGTGGAAAGATCCACATTTTGCCAATGCAAGAGATGCCATTCTTGACATTGTAGAGAACAGGCTTCTAGAAGAATCTGCTGCTGGAAGAGCTATCAGTCTAGTTGATCAATTTGGAGACAATGTGCTGTTTGACCGTGCTGTATATGAGTTCATTGCTCCATTCAGCACAAGAGAGAGCTTGTCAATAGGCTTAGACTTAGAGGAGAGAGCAGATGTGGCCATTCAAGAGAGACAATGCCATAGTTGACAGCCGTCTTGTTGAGATGGCAAAGGTGTATGTTGACAGCAGAACACTTGAAGAGTTCTTTGTTGCTGTTGACTTGAAGATGCTGAAGCCGGTGTCGTGGTGGAAGTGGACTAACCCTTTTGTTGTTTTCCATGTGCTGAAGAGGAAGAAGGTGGGAAAGCTAGTCCAATTTGCATTTCCAACTATTGTATGTGGCATTGGCATTGCTAACATCATACTTAAAAGTCCTTTTGCCATTCTACTACTAGTCCAATGTGCAATGCTAGTCATGCAGTTTTGGATTGGCAGCAAAGAGATGGACGCTAGGCGAGCTATAAGCTATGTTGAGATAGAGAGGCTGAAAGAAAGACTAGGCATATGACTGCATGAACTACTCACACCTTAAAAGGTGTGATCTTCGTGGATCTATGTCTCTCATAGCTCTTTGAGAATTTCTTCTCATAAGCTTCCAGAAACTCCTCACGCTTAAATTCCCTGCGTCCCACAGGTACTGAGAGTCTTTTTTCAAGAATCATCTCAACTAGCTAGACCATGTTCTTTGCAGCATGGATGTCTCTGTCTTCTTTGACTCCACATGTGCATTTGAATGTCCTTTGGGATGTCTTCATACTATGCGTCTTTCCACATTCCATACATATCTTTGTTGTAGGGATCATTTTGTCAAGGATAATGACATTGTCAAATGCAGTCATTAGCTTTGACTTGACTCTACCTAGTATAGAATGCTAGACTTTCTTTCCATGCCTAGTCTTGTGCCATCTAGCTAGTTGCTCATCTTGAATGATGACATTGTCATAAGGCTTGAGCTAAGCAAGGATTTTGTTGGCCAAGTCATTCTTTATGTTTGTCATCTTCTAGTACTATTGCCGTAGTAGTCTCTTTGTTCTTTCTCGATTGCTAGAGCCTTTCTTCTAGCGCTGCAGTTTCTACTGCAGTCTCTTCATATGCTCAGTTTCTCCAATCAAGACAGTCTGCTTTTCTCCATTGCTGTAAGTCAATGTTGTCTAGCAGCCAAAGTCTATGGCAATGTTCTTTCCATTGAAAGGTATCTTTGGAAGGTCTTCTTTGAAAGTGAATGTTGATATTGCAATGTAGTACCCTCTAGGAGTGTTCAGCAACTTAGCAGATGCAAGCTCAATTCTATTGTCATCTATGAACTGCTTTGCTCCAGAGACCATAACAGTTCCTGAGACTCCTTGGATCTTCATCTTCTTCTTTGTGATGAACTTGTATGTGTTTCCATACTAACACAAGTTCAATGACTTGAGCTCATCAACAAACTTCAGCTCTCCATACTTCTGCTTCTTGCCTTTAACCAATGATATGATTGTCTTGAGGTTTGACTTCATCTCATCAACAACACCTTGCGCCATTTGTGATCCAATATATTGAAGCTGTCTTTGCTCAATTGCTCCATTCTTTGTCTTCACATTCACTATGTCATGCTTGTGTGGACGAGTGCATTCAAATATGCTTTTGTTGTTATCTCTTGCCCATGCAATCCTGTCATTCTTCAACCACTTTCCCTCAACAAACATCATCTTGAGCTATTCTTTTTGTCTTGTTGAGAGCTTTGACTAGTCAATCTTCACTTTGAAGACACGACAAACTTGCTTAGAGCGTTTTGCTCTAGTCTTCTGCATTGACTCTTTTATCTTGAGCCGTTTCTCATCTGTGCATGCTTGTCTCATGTCTTCTAATCTTATTTACTCTAGTCACGTTAAGATCGTGCATAAAAAAATGAAAAATGTGAAAGAATTAACGTCAAGAGTAAATAGAGTTATGCATAAGTATGACTCATACAATCATGTAAAGTTCTCTATAAAATACCACATCATATTGTCAGTGAAGTACCATAGAAGAATCTTGAATCCAATCATAGATGACTTGAAGAAGTCATTTGATAGAGCAGCAATTGACTAGCCATGGAAGATTGCCATAGTAGAGACTGATGCTTAGAAAGACCATCATGTCCATCTACTAGTCAAAGCACGTCCATCAATTGCCCCAAACTAGATTGTAGCTAGACTTAAGCAGTTCTCTACTTATGACTAGTGGAATAAAAACCGTAGCTATATGATAAAATATTTTTGGAATGGCGAGCACCATTTGTGGACAAGAGGGTATTTTTGTTCTACTATAGGTGAAGTGAGTGAATAGAAGATACGACAATACATTGAAAGACAAGGATGACTTCTGCAATTCATATTACACCCTAAAGGATGTGATGTTTCTTGTAGAAGAAAATCTAAAGCTATAGAATTGAGTATATGGAGACGCAGCAGATGAAGTTGAGCTATGAGCAAGAAGGGTTCTTAGAGCTTGCTGAGAAAGGCAAGAACATCTTCTTGTCAGGCAATGCTGGAACTGGCAAGAGCACAGTCATCAAAGAGTTCATCAAGAAGACTGACAAGAATGTTGTTGTTGTTGCTCCAACTGGTGTTGCTGCTGTGAACATTGGTGGCCAGACAATCCACTCTTTCTTCTTGCTTCCACCAAGCTTGATGACTCCTGACACAGTCAAAGACATACCATGGCGGAGAGTCAGAGACAAGATATCAAGAGTAGATGTCATTGTCATTGATGAGATATCAATGGTACGGAGTGACATGCTTTGGGCAATTGACAGACGATGCAAAGAGTGCGCAAGAGGAGTCAACAAGAGCATCCCTTTTGGTGGCAAGCAAGTAGTTGCTTGTGGAGACTTCTTCCAGCTCCCTCCAGTTGTTGTAGACAAAGTAGAAGAAGACTGGCTTGAAGACAACTTTGGTGGAGAGTATGCATTTGAGACACAGATCTGGAAAGATGCCAACTTTGAGACCATTGTCTTGCGAGAGCCATTTAGGCAGAAAGGTGACAAGAAGTTCTTGGCACTCTTAGACAAAGTCAGAGCTGGAGACTTGGCTGCTGTTGTTGATGGTGCAACTAGAGATGTGCTTGGGACAATCAATGCTGAGTGTCCACAAGACAAAGTGATGGAGAAGTTCCCAATAAGGCTGTGCACAACAAACAAAGAAGCACAGATGGTGAACAATGAAGCAAGAGCAAAGATTGCTGCTCCACCAATCTACTTCAAAGCTGTTGTCAAAGGCAAGTTCAATGCGCCTGACTACCCTACTGAAGCTGAGCTTGTGCTGAAAGCTGGATGCCGTGTGATGGTCCTCTGCAACAAGCATGACCCTAGCGGAGGGTTCTTCTATGTGAATGGCGACTGTGGAGAAGTCATAGACATAGTAGAGAACTATGACTTGTCAAAAGTCAAAGTCAAGTTTGACAACGGAAACACTTGTTGGGTAGGGTGCAAAGAGTGGAAGAACATGAAGTATGTCCTTGAGACTGACCATCTCAGTGGACGGAAGATAGTGAGGCAAGAAGAGATTGGCTCATTTGTCCAAATGCCACTTAGGCTAGCCTACGCAACCACAATACACAAGTCTCAAGGGATGACACTTGAGTCAGTTGACCTACGTCTTGGCAATGGATGCTTTGCCCATGGCCAGCTCTACACAGCATTGTCTCGAGCAAGAAGCCTGTCTGGCCTACGTCTTGAACGGCCAATTGACCCTGAAGACTTGATACTTGATGACAGAGTTGTTGCATTCTACAAGAGCCTAGAGAAGAAGCCACTTGACTTCTTAGATAGTCAATGTGAAAGTGTAGAAGTGCCTCTAGAGCACCTCGAGAAAGTGAAAGAGTACATAGCTCAGTTGTCTGGGCAGACTTAAGTAGAAAGAAGAGACATATGGATGGCATATTGACACCTGAAGATGAAGAGAGCTTGAAGAGAGTTCGTTGGACAGTCATTGACTTAGTTGTCACTAAGGCAGCAACTGACTATGGTGAGCTGCCAAAAGCAGCATCGTCTATATCTGCAAATGCATACGCAATTGCAGCTGGAATCGCAGACATGGACTCTAGCACAGTCCATAGTCAAGACACTGTAATTGAGCCACATGCCATATTGTTGAAACGGCTATTGAAGCCTATGTACCACTTCAAGGTCAATGAGCTCAGCAGACTAGACCCGTGGGACAGGAATCTTCCATATCCATCAGCAGACAAATTGATATTTGTTGACTTGACAGACAAGACTCTATGGGCAGCTGTAGACAAACCAAAGCCACTAGATGACTTCTATAGAGACCTTGTTGATGCTGAGCTGCACAAAGACAAGTTCATTGGCTTCACTGTAGACACAAATCCAAGCACTAGTCTAGTTCCGCTGCTTGAGTTGAAGATGTCACTTGTTGATTGGTGGTGCAAGTGAAGTATGGGCGGATAGAGCTAGCTGAGTCAACAGCTTTCAGCCACAGTGGCAGAGACTGCCCTCTGAAAGTCCTTTGGCAGTCTCTCTACAAATCGCATTCATATGAAGAGTTCTGCATGCTGTGCGACATCAACCAAGAGCCAAATGCTCCAATGACTCTTGGAGCAATTCAAGGGTTCATCTACGAGTACTCATGCGGAGGAGCTAGAACCGCAACTTCTCGTATTCGACTGAGAGAATATCGTGATAGGTTGATCTTAGAGAGGTTTAGAAGAGGAGAGGTCAGTTGCTTTGACAGCATACAGCATATGCTTGAACCAGAAGAAATAGAGTCTGGAAGAAAAGCGTATGACAAATGGTGGAAAGAGCTGAAAGAGAAGACAAGAATATGAAGACAGGTATTGAAAAGAGAATTGAGACTATGGACAAAGACAACAGCAAGAAGACAAAGGTGCACATCTGTGCGCACTATGAATATGAGTATGATGACCTTGGAAAGTACAGTTGGTGCCATTCAAAGAAGATGCACTGCCGAGAGTGCCCATTTGAGAGTGTATATGCACAGGTTGTCTGCCCTGGATATGAGAAAGGAGAGTATCGAGGAGAATGGGAGATAAGAGATTGGGAGAAGAAAGAGGCAGAAGACTTTCTGCACAAGCTTGCCGCAGAGCAGAAAGACATAGAAGAAGCTGAAAGAGCACTGTATGAGCAATTGAAGAAGAAGTATGGATGATGCTTTGGCATCTCTACAGCACCTAATGCAAGAGACTCTAACTGAAGAGTCTCTTTCTTTTTGCACTATCGAAGTAAATAAGTCATGTACGTACGAAACAAACTTTGCAAAGGATATCAATTCTATGGCACAAAGAGACATTCAAGACGTTGCCAACTACATGAAGTAGATTGACGAGTCTATAGCTGCAGAAGAAGAGGCACGCATTGAAGCATGCAAGGAGTGTGAAGAGCAGCAAGCACTCGAAGATGAAGAGCTTGAAGATGAAGTCATTGACAAGAAGTCACTTGGCTTCATTGATGACACAGACATGCAAGATGAGTCAGATGCATTCTACTCTGAAGATGAAGAGAAAGACTCTCTTGAAGAAGATGTGTCTGACTGCTTGCAGCAAGAAGCTGCTGAAGTTGAGCAGCAAGGATCAATTGAAGTAGAAGTCTACAATGAAGATGGCTTTGGAGAGCACTTTGCCCAAGAAGTCAACAAGAACATCCAAGGAGTGAAGGCTGTCGTCAAGAAGACACTTCCAAATGGCGATCTACTAGTGAAGATGTCAGGGACAAAGGATGACCTTGAGAATGCATTTGCATTCTATGTTGGCAAAGAAGACTACTCAATGCTCTCTAGAGAAGACAAAGAAGACTTCGCGTCGCGTCTCGTGTTTGATGATGGAGACACGCTCGCAGAAGCAGACTACAGAGAAGCAGTTGCCCATTGCCTTGACCCAATCGGTGTCCATGCTTCTACAGCAAATCTTGCTGACTAGGACACATGCGCATTGTCAGTGATAAAAGAAGAGAAAGCTAAGCGTTTTGCAAAGAAGGCATTGAAGTGCCTGCAAGAGAATGACTTCTCATCACTCTCAGATGAAGAGCTTGACAAGCTTGACAAGCTGAAAGACAACATTGAAGATGGAAAGCCACTTGGAAAAGAAGACAACAAAGTGTGGCAGATAATGCTCAAAGACATGGGCTACACTCAAGAAGAGTGGGATGCTCTGCCTCCAGAGAAGCGTGAGAAGATTTGGGACTTCCACAACTAGCCAGCAATAAGCCGGACTGGGTTTGCAGATGCTGTCCATGTTGGCACTGACCCAAAGACTGGCAAGAAGTTCAAGTACCGCAACTAGTATGAGATTGACAATCCAGAGACTGGTGCTAAAGATGTGACAATGTTCAATGCCAACTATGACATGGAGCACTCACCAAACCAGCATCCTTCTGCAGCAAAGCGTCAAGCACAGAAAGATGCAGCTGGAATTGAGCAAGCTGGCAAAGAGAAGGCTGCTAGAGATGCAATGCAGAAAGCTAGAGGGAAAGACACTTGGGATGTGCAAGACTTTGCATAGATGCTAGTTGGACTTGACAACAAGCAGCGCAAAGACTTGATGAATGAGTTGATTGATGCTGTTGACAAAGACCATGCTGATGACCCTCGTAAAGCAGGTGAAGAGACATTGTTCATAAAGAAGCTGTTTGGCAAGAAGCTCACACTTAGAGACTTTGCAAAAGCTTGGGGAAAGAGCGCACCAGGTGTGATGAAGTTTGCTGATGAGACAATTGACATTTGGAGAAAGACTCTCAAAGACATGAACATCAACTCAACAAGCTAGTTCAGAAACATGCCTCAAGCTAAGTTTGACTAGTTCTTGAAGCTGTTGAAGATCCGCATGGAAGGGCGTAGAAGTGGGTCAATTGTTGCAGGACGTTGATCTAGAAGGAGAGCTATGACACTAGACTTGGCAAAGTTCATATCAAACTCAATAAAGACTCAAGCTAAGATACAGCATCTTGACATCTCAACAAAGACTGTCAAGACACTGCCTGGGTCAATAGAGTCAATAATCACAAAAGAGTATGGTGACAACTACTTGCTAGATGCTGACTACATCTCATTCTTTTGGGGAGCAATTGGCAAAGATGAAGTCAAGAAGCTGTTCAATGTTGTTGACAAAGCTCTTGGCAAGTCTGCAAACAAGTTGACTGACACTGACTTCAAGAAGATCCCTATCAATGCTTCTAGCAGCACAGACTCAAACGCTGGCAAAGAAGATGCTGAAGACTTAGATGCTTCAACAGAAGACTCTGAGACCATTGAGCAGAATGCTAGTGCTGAAGATGAAGCACTGGATGAAGAAGACACTTCTAGTCAAGTGGAGACTAGCTACTTCTTCTTGAAGATAACATTGAAGTGACAAGCGGCACACAGTGCTGCACAGAAGATCCAGTAGGCGTCTACTGGATTTTTCTATGCCTACTGTGTGAGGTAAATAAAGATAGTGTTTACAAAGACAGGTTTATAGAAGATGACATACATATTTGATGATGAAGCCTCACTTGGCCAAGCGGTAGACAGCGTAAAGCCATTCTGCAAGTTGACTAAGTAGATGGACATCCCTACTGAGAAGTAGATTGTTGGTGACTATGCTGACTTCAGCAGATACCCTGGGCTTGCGGGAAAGAAGTGGAGCAGACTATGTGGATTCACGTTCAAGAGCAAAAATGGCCAATACTTCTAGTTTGTGTTTGTGCCTAAGTTGAAGGGCACACTCTCTAGAAACTAGAAAGCTCTGTCTGGCTGGTACTGTTGGACATTGATGCCACAAAAAGAAGACAGCAAGAAGGTCACTTCTATTGCTGAGATGAAGTCAAGATTTGGCTTTGACATAAACAAGTTTGTCCACTCTGACTTGTTTGACAAGTACATCCCCATCTTCAAGGCAAATGTCAACTATGCATTGAACCACTAGGTGAAAGACTTGTTGATGAGTCCACCTGAGTCATTTGATGACTATGAAGAGCTAGTAAGGCACATCAACGCAGTAGCAGACTCTATCAAGAAGATTGATGATGTGAAGCAAGTTGTTGCACCTTCTAATGCGCAGCCTGATGATGCTCCTGACTATGCAAAAGGGTCAACTCCAAAGGTAGGCCATGCAAAGATTGCCTACAATGCTGACAAGACATATGACTTGCCAAACATGCCAAAAGCATCACGTGAAGAAGAGCAGCGTAGACAAGCCGTCTAGAAGATTGCACAGAAGATGAATGCTGCTAGCCAAAAAGCAGATACATCTACTAGTGAAGAGCCAACACCTAATGCCAGCAAAGATAACCACATAAAGTATGACCCTTCTCTTAAGCACAAGTTTGGTGGTGGAAGGACAAAGAAGTCAGACAGTGAGATATTTGACAAATATGATGACTATGACAATGATGACTTTAGATGACAATGAAGAACTCTAAGACATATGAATCTATTCTTGATGAGCCTAAAGCAACTTTGGACCCTAGTGTATGGCAAGAGCCATCAGGAAGCGGCAAGCCAATTTTGACAGATGAAGCTGCATCAAAACTGCACAAAGCCATAGAGTGGGCTTAGGAGCAGTACCACTTCAACAACCTCAGTGTCTTCTTGCTAGGGTCTATCTGCTCAAACTCTTACTCAGAAGACTCAGACATAGACATTGACTTCTGTGCTCCTGGAGTAACAACTGATGACAATGATGAAGATGTTGTGAAGGAGTTTGGCTGGGCATTCAAGAAGAACTTCATAGAGAACTACATGGAGAAGAATCCAGAAGATGCTAAGATTGGAACCCACCCACTCGAAGTGTACTTCAGCCCTAATCCATTCTAGTGCTTTATGAGTGTAGGATGCTACAATGTCTTAGAAGAGAAGTGGGAAGTTGGGCCTGAACTCAAGAAAGAAGGGTTTGACCCAGTGTCTGAATACTATGGTGATGCAATGAAGCAAGTAGACAAGATACTGAAAGACATAAGGTCAAAGATATTTGAAGTCTATGAACTTGCATTTGTCATAAAGAAGTCATCAGACTAGCCATTTAGAGACAAGACATTTGAGACACTGTCTAGCAAGCTTGAAGACATCTCTAAGTTGTACACGACAATGAAGAGAGTCCGTTCAAACTTCTAGAAGCCATGCAAGAGCAAAGAAGAAGCGCTGAAGCGCCGCCAAGACAAGAAGCAACACGTTGTTGATGCAGCATTCAAGTTCTTGGACAAATTTGGCTATGTGTCAATAATGAAAGACATGATCTAGCTGCATGATGACAAAAAGGCTGGTGCAAAACTGTCAATCAACTACATAGTTAGCAGCATCTTAGCATCTGTGAAAGAGAACATGTCACTCAAGCACCTTCAAGACTCCGAAGACCAAGAGTTCATCAAGAAGCTAGAAGAAGCTGACTAGCTGCTCAATGAGAGCATTGGCAAGTCAGTTTCACTTGCTGCAGTCATATCATTGCTAGCTGTTCCTAGCATATTGCCAAGAGATGCTTTAGCCGCTGACTTAGAAAGCATTCCAAAGACTGAGATGCACGTGAATTCGGATGCTGTCAAGAAGATCATCAAAAAGAACACTGTAGCTCAGTCATACAATGGCTTGAATGCAACAAACATCATCAATGTTGTTGCTCGCACTATATATGCTGAAGCGAGAAGTGAAGGGACTGAAGGTCTTGATGCAGTCGCTAGTGTGATCTGGAACAGAGCCGGTGGAAAGCCTGAGAACTTTGTGCCGGTGATCTCAAAGAAGAGCTAGTTCTCTTCTTGGAGATCATATAGAGGTGGATGGACAGACAAAGACTTCATATACAAGATACCTAGCTTCTAGATATTTAGGAAAGATAGCTAGAGAAAGATCTGGGACTATTGTGTCCATCTTGCAACATTGATGTACAATGGCAACTTCAAGTCAACAATTGGCAATCGCAACATGATTGGCAACAAGAAGCTAGACAACAAAGATGCATGGGACTCTTGGGGAAAAGACTGTGATCTCAAGATTGGAAACCATGTGTTTGGGTATGAAGCCTGCCACGATGGATTTGCAAAGAAAGGCAAAGCTAAGCAGACATCTTCTAAGCCAGTTGTTGTAGTTGTCCAAGGTGGAGACACTCTCTAGAAGATTGCCAAAGCCAACAAGACAACTATAGACAAGATTCTCAAGCTAAACAAAAGCATAAAAGACCCAAACAAGATAAAGATTGGGCAGAAGATACAGATAGCATGAACAAGCAGATTCCAGACTACATCAACTATGCTCTGAGAGACATGAAGAGTGCAGTCTAGCGTGACTCATACAACTTGACAAGAGATGACCACGATGCAATACTGCACTAGATAGACATTCTTGAGCAGTTCATCAAAGAGAGATATGCAAGCCATGGAGACTAGCAGCTAGACACTCAGCAGCAGTGATGAAGACTTGACATACTGGGCATGGCTCTAGAAGCAAGAGACTTCGGTCTGGGACTTACTGAGTGGTGATCCACTTGCAGGAGTTGATCCAGCAGATGTCCTTTGCAAGCCAAAGCCTAAGAAGCCAAGCATAATGCCATATGTCAGCATCACCGACTTGAACAACTCAGATGATGCTCCGTATGAGAACAAGCCAAAGCCGGCAGTTGAGGTTGGCTTGAACCTCAGCTTTTGAGGTAAATATCTAAATAGAAAGCAATACAGCAAAAGGAAAAGCGAAAATGGCATCATATACCTTTCTTGGAAATCCACCGCCAAATGTCCAAGAGTGGATAAAAAATCATTATGGACCAAAATTGAATGACCCACTCTGCTTCACGGCAGTTGACGCTGGGGCTACGATAGCATTCAACAAAGTCGGCAGTCCAGATGCAGCAAGCATCGTATATGCCACCGAGAGTTCTGGATAGAGGGCAGCATTGGATTGGCAGCCATATACATTCAACACAGAGGTTATACTTGCCAATGTCGGCGACAAGGTGTACTTCAGAGCCGCTGACGAGAATGACATTTCATTCTATAAGACATCTAGAGCATATTACAGATTTGCTACTACAGCTGGAAAGAAGATAGCTGCAAGTGGAAACATCTAGACCCTGATGAAGGCGGATGGTTCAAGGCTAGACATATCTGGGAAGACCAACTGCTACAGCCGCATGTTCTCCAACTGCTCATCCTTGACGACTGCTCCAGCTCTGCCAGCTACGACACTTGCTGGCTTATGCTACGACAGCATGTTCTCCAACTGCTCATCCTTGACATCTGCTCCAGCTTTGCCGGCTACGACACTTGCCAACAGCTGCTACAACAGCATGTTCTACAACTGCTCATCCTTGACGACTGCTCCAGCTTTGCCGGCTACTACACTTGCTGACTATTGCTACGAAAGCATGTTCTTTAATTGTCCAAATATCATAGAAATTACATTTGCCAACCTTACATGCAACTATGTTGTAAAACATGCTTTGCAGTGGGGTATTGGCATTGATTCTAATTACAATAAGTTTTTGGTGGTTGCATACTGCTCTGATGGCGTTGTTGTCATAAATGACGGCAGTGGAAGCTCAGGTTCTTGATTGACATGAATATTGAGATTGACATAACTAGGGAATGCAACTTTGCTTGTCCATCATGCAACAGAATGTGCAACATCATGCCAAAAAATCCAGGATCAGTGATGGACATGAATGACATAGTGTAGATATTCAAGCAACTGAAGCAGCATGATGTCTACAATGTAGCGATAATGGGTGGAGAGCCAACGCTCAATCCATATGTGTTTTCGATATGCGCTTATGCATGCAAGAACGCAAAACATGTAGAGATAGTCTCAAATGGCAGCAATCCAAGCAAATTACATCTGCTAAAGTCTATTCCAAAGCTTCACTTCAAGTTCAATGATGGTAAAGTTGGCGCAAAAGAATCTAAGATAAAGAAGCATATCAACATATATGATGAGAGAAACTTCACAGTGAAAGACGACTACTCAGACTGCAAAATTTTGACAGAGTATGGAGTCAATGTATACAAGCACAATGGCATAGTATACTTTGCAAAATGTTCGTGTATATCTTATATTTCAAGGCTGCTTGGACTTGAAGACAAGTATGCAAAGACTGATCTTAATGCTGCATTAAGCATAGAAAATGCTGACCTCTTCAAAGACATATGCCAGCATTGTGCACTGTATCACAAAGACTAGAAAAATTATCTTGCAGGAAAATTCAAAGACCACTCAATTGTCTCACCTGTATTCTAGAGTGGTTTTCAAACAATAAAAGATTGTTACTATGATTATAGATAATACTTTAATGCAAACTAAAGAAAACTATGATTATTGCAAAAAACAGTGAATTTATGCAAAAGTTTTAGTCCAATCTAATTCAAGCAACTCGAAAAATAGACATTTAGGACATTATGGCAAATTCCTACATGATTTGCGATGAAGAACACCACAGAGACAGAATACTACTAGAAAAGGCGTTGTTCAAGTTCCACAATATTCCATTTCCCAATATCTTCAAAGGAGAAACTGACAAGGGCGAATGCAAAAGTCCAACCATAAATTCTCACCTAAAACTTGCATAGTTTGCCAAATAGAACAAATTGCCGTTTTTCTTGCAATTTGAAGACGACGCCTATCCATGTGATGGCATAATAGAAAAACTAAAGGATATTTTTGAACACACACCGGTTGACGCAAATTGGATTCAACTTGGCTATACAGAAAAACGAATGAGGGCATTGGATTGTCCCTTGCAGCGAATAACTCAGGACAATGTTCCTGGAAATCATGCCACATTGGTGTTTGAAAGCGCATATGATGACATAATCAAGCTATTGAAACAAGGATATCATTCTGATGGAATGGCATATCTTCTTAATGGTGGATATGTCGTGAAAAATCCATTGTTTATACAATATAATTTTGATCCCACCGTATGGAAAAACAAATCCTATTGTACGAACTAGTTTTCTTCCGAGGACAAGTAGTATGTGGTTGAAAATTACACTCCAGTTGAGATAATATTGAATGACGAATCCTCAAGAGAATTTATACCAGCAGATTAGATATCCAAATTTCGCAAATGGGAGAACAAGAAATTTTTGATTTCCTGGATAAAGCAAAAGTTGTCCAATAAGTAGAATGTACGGTCAATTTTTAATGCAAGCTTATAAGCATTAAATCTTTAAGTTTTCTTTACAGCATTTAAGGATACTATAAATGACAATAGCTGTTCTTCAAGTGATGGTGGAAGTAATTGATATAAAAACAAATTATAAAGTGATAAAAAGACTACAAAGTTTGTTTTTCATACCAGTTTCCAACTACCTATTCTAAAATGATCTATGTAGTATTCTGGCCATGACTTGTGCATTAAGCTTTCGCCAAATTGCAATGTTCCTTGCTAGAACTTTTCCATGATATGTTGTTTGATGCTTTTGAATTTGTTTACTAATTCCTCAGGATATTTGATTCTATGAACTTCGTTGCTGAACACCTGTCCTTTGGCATATTCTTGTCTGTATCCCAGCAATCTACCATAATCTACGCAACCAGATTTGAATCCCAAGAAAAAATAATCGCAATGTCTTTTGAAAAAATTCACCGTAAATCCATTTTCATATGAGAGCAAGTGGTCGTCAAATGGCTTCACAGGGAATGTGTCCAAGTCAAGGTATATCCCACCATACTTGTTCAACAAATAGAACCTAAACGCATCGCTTATGGCAGTTATATAACCAACTTTACCAAGCAAATGTTCTTTTGCCCAAGGTCTAACGACCATATGCTTGTATAAATTGTAGTTTTCACTATGTACAAAAGACAAGCAATCCTTCAAGTCCTGGTTCTGTATGTTCTCCATGTTTGGCTCGTGGACAAGCATTATCTCGAAGTCAGGATTGACCTTCTTGAAGGTATCCATGCAGAACTTCCCATAGTCAGGAATCTCGCTCCCCATCCAAATGAATATGAGTCTCTTTGGTATCATGCTCTCTCAAACCTTGATTTTCCATGATATGTTTTTGTCAGAACTTCTTGAAGCTGGTTATAGATATTTTGTTTTTTGCAGCCAACCTTTGAGTCGTTTATGCAGACTATCTTTGCCTTGCTGTTTATGACTACACTCCCTATGTTGGCATTACTGGTTTTGACATAGCAAAGGTTCATTTTTCCCAGAACTGCTCTCTTACTCATCAATGTGTAGTCCGGAAACAAGTACTATGTGAAATTCCATGGTTCTCGGAACTTGTTACATTTCTTGTGTATCTCGTCACCAGCCTTTTCATGCACCTCTTCGCAACAACTCTTTAGCATTGGCGACATGGAGTGCTTTATGTAGAAGTAGTGTATGCCATCGTCGTTGTACCCCGTCAACCTTGCCGCAAGTCTATATGAGTTCTTGCACTGAAGTCTGAATGACCTTCTTGCCTCGCCCCTATGCACCAATTCATATATCGGCAATCCATCTTCAGTAAAGAAGTCCCCAACAACCATGTCGTTCATTGGCATCATGTCGTCGTTGCTGTATATGAAGTGCTCTGCAAGTCCGGGTATCTTGCACAAGTACATCTCTATCGTGGTGCTGTTGAACGTCGGCAGCAAGTCCTCCGGGATTATGTCTTTGTGGAGGACGACATGCACCTTGCTTTGGTCAAGCCACTCCGGCACTTGCTCGATGTTCGACACGACCAGGTGGACTGTCCGAATGAACGGCATGTTCTTCTCGACGCCTCGGAACCAGTACTTGAATATGTCCCAGCTCCTGTATCTTTGCGGGGAAAGCTCGACCTTGTACTACGACACCGCCTGGCGCCAGACCGGGTCCCTGTCGTCTACATATGTCACAACAAGGTCAATTGGAAACTGCATCAAGCATTTTCTTTTTCTTCGACTTCCTGTTGTGGCAAATTCTATTCTTGCTCTGCCTTCAGCTTCGCCATCTGCTCCTCATGCATCTTCTTCATCTTCTTGATGTCGCTTTTCTCATAGTTTAGATGGACAATCTTCTGACCATTGTCGATTAGCTCTTGTGTTATCTTCATTGCTGCATTCCTCTGATTTAGTCATTGATGCTATTATTGAACAATAACTTCAACTAGATATATTGTATGTATTTACTTTGACAAGCATATGCATGAAGCAAAGCGATTTGAAGAACAGCAGTGAAAAATGATGCGCTGCAGCTAAAATGGGATCGCTAAAGCAGTCCCATTTTCCTGTTTGGACTTGAACTAGACTTGCATCAAAGCAAGATCTCACCTCTGAACTCTTCATTCAGCTTCTTCAGTGGTCCAATGAGTACCCCGAGTGGTGTATATCTGAACATCTTCTCGAGAGCATCTACATCCTTTGGAAAGCACTTTCCGCCATATCCAAGCTTGCCATCTGGTCCAGGCACTTGAGTGTGGACATCATTTATGTAGGTTGAGCCAAGCACTCCTTCACGCACTTTGCTGTAGTCAAGTCCTCTCTTCTGGCAGAGGTCATAGATGCAGTTGAAGTAAGTCACCTTCAAAGCACCAAACACGTTGTGTGCATACTTCACCATCTCAGCTTCTTCAGAGCTCATGATGATGTGCTTCTTTCCAGGGAAGATCTTCTTGAGAAGCTCAACATGCTCAGGTGCTCCAGTGAACACCATTGGCTGCCACTTGAAGTCTTCAAGGTAAGTGCGCTCAGTCAAGAACTCTGGCATGTGGTAGACAACTTTGCCGGTCTTCTTTGACAGCATTGCTGATGTCCCAGGAAGTATTGTTGTGCGAATCCAGATTGGTACATTGTCTGGGCATTTTGCGACTAAGCTCTCAAGAAGCTGAGTGTTCTGTGTTCCATCTGCTTCTGTTGGCAGGTGGATCTAGATGAAGTAAGCATCACAGTTGCTTATGCCATCATTTATCCCTTTTGGCGGGTCACTAACTCGTGTCTCCACATCTAGGTTGCTCTGCTTGAGCCACTCATTCAAAGCTGTGCCAATGAAGCCACAGCCAATGATTCCGACTTTGATTTTGTTGACTGTCATAAAATCTACTTGATGTGTTTTTGATTGAATAGAAAATTCTCTTCTGTAAACAATGAAATGTAGTGCTATGGCTTGAAGTCAATGATTGCCTTCATGTAGTTTTTGCTTTTTCCTGTCCTATTGTCAACAACTAGAAGATGTTTGCAGAAGCACGCTAGTATTGGAAGCACTGGTATTGCCATAGAGTCACAGTTGACAGCAATTCTCTATATAGGAGCAATTCCAAGATTTTCAATGAAACCTGACTAATGGCTTAGTTTGAACAGTGAGTGGTAGCAAGAGATTGACATGTATGGGCAGTTGTTTACGCTACGGAGAACTTCATGGTCTCCAACTTCTTCTTTGCTGCTATCAAACATCTTTATCTTGAACTTTGCATTTGGCAGATTGTGGTAAGAGAAGTCACAAGTGTTCCAGACATATGGGATCTTGACAAATTGATTTTTATTGAAGTTGATGTGCAATGCATTCATCAATATTGGAATGAATTTCTCCCACACGCATCTTGTAGTCCAGTGGTGGACATTGTTCTTGTAGGCAATGTATTTGTCACTGTCATTCTCAATGATGACTTTCTAAAAGTGCAGTGCGTGTGGAAGATATGCTGGCTGCTAGAGAACTCTCTCAAATGGCATTCCAGCAATCTTGTTCTTTCTATACGTGGCAAAGTGCCACATCTAGCATTTGTCAGCATGCAGACTGCCAAGAAACTAGCTGTATCTATTGACTAGGTTGCTTAGAGAATCACTCATATGTTGTCAAAACCTAACTTCTAAATGACGACATCATTTGTGTAGAAGTTCTAGCCATTCTTTGACAGTGCGTTTTTGTCACTTGACTCTGCATATGGGCATAGCTTAGACTTGTGTGGAACAGAAACAACGTCTATGCCAAGCATCAGCTCTTTCTTCTTTAAGAACACATCATCTGCCAAAATAGAGTCATTTATCATTGCTATGTCATCATTAGTTATGTTGAGTATGTTTGGAGGGTAAAGCACTCCTCCTACTCCAGTTGCAAACAAGTACTTTGATGGATTTTTCTCATTTGTATAGTCAAACTTCCAATATTTGTATTGGCATATTTTATTGCCACTATAAACCATCAAGTGCGTTCTAAGCGCTGACACACAGTTTGGAAACTTTAGATAGCTTACATACAAAGACTAAATGGCATTGTCACTGTATTTGACATCATCATCTATTGTTATTATTGGTAGATCTCTATATTTCTACATGACAAAGAAGTACTTGTTGTGCGGCCTAAGCTTATTGTCTCCTTGTATTATTTCAACATCATACTTTGACATAGTGCTCTTTTGAGATTGGCTTAGTCTTTTGATGTCACTTTTGTCTAGTGTTATGCATATCTTGAAGTCAATGCTTGTCTTTTGGTCAACAAGCTGCTTGCATGTGCGTTCTATAGTTGACAGCCTTGAGCCAAATGTTGTGAATGCTACTATGCACTAGTATGACTTGTTTTTTGCCCAACTTCCAGCATTCAGATGGTCAACATATGCTTTGAAGTCTATCTTCTTGTACTTGGCTCTCTTTGACATGATGTCATCATAGAATGATGACCCTGTGTCATAGATTCTGTTGCCATAATGGTTTTCTCCAATGCGCCGTGAGTCAAAGTACTTTATGCCTAGCTTGTTTATCAAGCTGACATTGAAGAACTGTATAAATGGGACAAATCTTGGGACGTACGGCATCTTCCTAAAGTCAATTGGCCTAGTCTAGATGTCTGCTGCTGTCACTGTATTGTCATCAATGAAGTCAATGTCTTTGTGCAGCACCGTGTCTGAGTCAAACAATACCATGTACTTTGTCTTGCAGATGTTCAGCAGATATTGGATTGAGTAGCAGTGCTTGGCAGATGCATGGTTGTTGTGAGACCTCGTGTTGAAGAAAGACACAATCATCTTGTTGAAGTCAATGAATCTACCATGGGTGTTGTCTATAACCTCAATTCTTGACTTGTCAATGCTAGAGTCTAGCTAGAATGGAATCTTGTCACTGTTGTCAAACACTGTTATCTTGTACTCAAATGCCTTTATGTTCTTCACTATGCTCTTTATGCAGTTGTTGGTGAGGTCATTTGTGTTGAAGTTGCAGATTGCAATTGTCACATATGATGAGTCTAGATATTTTTTCTATGCGTGGTCTGACAGCCATGAGAAGAATTGGTCATTGTCATCTAGAATGTTGGGGTTCTTGTCTAGAACGCCATATTGAAAGTTGTTTTTCCAACAAGCATAGTTGAAGCTCAATTGGTCTCTATGGCTTCCATTGACAACACATGACAGCCAGTCTTCACACACTTTTCTGCACGCTTCATCATTATGGCGCCTCAGTAAGATATTTGTCTCAGCTAGCCCATTCTTTTTTGGGTACTTGTTTGCCAACAGCATCTTGACGTGCTTGTCTACAATACTCTTGCTGTCTTTGTGTATGTCAAGCACTTTGATGGCTTCATCATATATGCAGCATCTGTTTGGGTGCTTTCTAACATACAGTGGTGTCTTATCTAAGTCATACTTCTATATGAAGAGATTCAAATCACTCTTTATCTAGATATTGCCATCAACCCAGATTGAGATGTCATACTCTTTCAAGTATCTATGAGGGCAGATCTTTATGCATCTTTGTTTTTTAACATTTGATAGATGGTCTAGTTCTTGTGGAAGCTTTATTATTTTCCAAATGCAGGACTCTTTATATAAGTCTGGCTTGTCTGTAAAGCAGACATAGTCAATGCCGTCACTTTTGACTAATGGCTGCTTTAGTGAGTCATATCTACCTGTTATGCATGTATAGCAGACAATCTTCTACTTATATGACTGCACAGTGTCTTGCTCTTCTTTTCTAGTGTAGTCTCCACAGTGCACTTTAGCATCATTAAGACTGTTTTTTAGCACCACTTTGTTGCCTTCTCTAATACTAGCCACATCTTTGACATCTATTGCCTTTTCAACTTTTGGAGCATCCTTCTCATCTTTTACTACATATATCTAGTCTTTATGGCCAAGTGCTGATGCAAACCCTCTTACATAGTCTATTAGCACTTTCTATTTCTCATCTAAGTTTTTGTCAATGATCACTATATTGACATCTTTATTGTCTTGCTTAAACTAAGACAGCATAAGATCTTTTATACTGTCATCAATTTTCTATACTATTATATTCATTGTTGCCATAGGTCATCTGCTGTGCTGATGTATCTTAAATGTAGAATTACTATTTATCTTGAAGTCTTTGTTCAAGCATCCTGGCAAGAAATGCATCTTCCAACATGCATAGTTGAATGAAAGCTAGTCACGGTGAGAGTACTTCAGCAGCTCACTTGCCCAAAGGTTGTCAAGCAGTTGGCACTTCACATCGTTGTGCTTACGTAGCAAGACACAGCTCTCAACCATCCCAATGTTCTTTGGATAGCCTTCTCTTCTATATGCATCAATCTGCCTATTGATGCACTACTTTGTGTCTTTATGCAAGCGAATGCATGCTTTTGCCTCTTCATATATGCACTTTCGGCACGGATGCGCTCTTACATACAATGGGCACTTGTCTAAGTCGTACTGATTGACAAAATCTATCAAGTCTCTCTATATTTCAAGATTTCCATCTACCCAAATTGAGATGTCATACTCTTTCAAGTACCTATGTGGGCATATCTTTATGACACGCTGCTTTTTCACATTGCTGAGATGTTTGAGCTCTTCAGGAATTGGCCTAAGCTTCCATGCTCCACCTTTCAACTTCATGTTGTCCGTGAAGCAGATGTAGTCAATGCCTTTACTGACAACTTTTGGCTACTTCAAAGAGTCATAGCCTCCTGTCACACATGTATAGCAAACTATAGACTTACTATTCTACATGTGTATATTTTACATATGGAGAAGACATTTGACACCGCATTTGACACAGCAAGCTCAGGCTAGCCATACATGGTCTACCCAAAAGTGTTCTCAGACAACCGTGGGTCATTTTCAGAAGTGCTTGTGGAAGAAGACATAGACAATATAAGGCAGATAAACAGAAGTGAGTCGTGCCAATGGACAATACGAGGCTGCCATGCACAGCGAGCGCCTCACTGCTAGTCAAAGCTTGTTGAAGCTTTGACTATTCCAATATATGACATCATAACAGATGCACGTCCAGACTCAAAGACATTTGGCTTGACTGAAGCATACTATCTAGATCCAAGCAAGTAGAACAAGCTGTTTGTCCCACATGGGTTCTTGCATGCATTTGCTGTGCCAGAGTTCAAAGAAAGTGCTAGTCAACAAGCAATGTTCATGTACTACTGCGATGACATCTACAGCAAAGCTGATGAAGTAGGAGTCAACCCTATGAGCATCTTTCCAAGACTTCTAGAGACATGGGAGAAGAATGTCAATGAGAACAGCATTCTATGGGACTTAGTCTAGATGCTTAAGACTCCAGACAAGCTAGTGCTGTCTAAGAAAGACACTGAAGCACGAAGCTACTAGTCATTCATGGAAGAAGTCTCAAAAGAGTACTAGAACAGCAAAAGCCTTTGGTACTGCAAAAGCATCAAGACCTAAGCAACTGTCCATTTGACTTGTATAGATAGCTCTTGCCATTGCTGCAAACTATTGCAATGACTGTGTCTTTTCCTGCTCCACTGACTTGTGCATTGACAACGTCAGCTTTCATGTTGAATCTTCTAAGAAGCTGCTTGTTGTAGTTGTACAAGTCAACTTTCTTTCCAGAGAAAGTTGCATAGTAGCAGTTGTATTTGTCCATGTTGTTCATCGATTGATATTTACCTCAATATCATCGTCATGACTGTAGATGGCCAGTGCTATCAAGATTCCAGTCTTGCCATCTGCCAACATATGTTCTATACTCGTGTGACACATCTTTGCACACAACAACATCAAATGAGCTGTCTTCTTTTACAAGTATGCTTATGCTGGCGAACTTGTCAGTCTTCATTGCCAAGCACTCATACATATAGCATCTTGCCATTGTCACAAATGCATCAACTATGACTTCTTGGCCTTGAGTAGGTAGATTTCTGCAGAACTGAGTGTCTAGAATAGTGTCACTCAATGCATGCCACCCTTTCTCAAGCATGAATACGCTCTTTCTCTTGTTGTCTTTGCACTCAACGTATGACTTGTCAATGTGCATCTCTCTAGACATTGCATCTATGAAGTCTCTAATGCTAGCTTCTTCTTCTTCAGTGAAGCAGTCTTCTAAGAACTCAACATCAAACTTCACGCCTAGAAGCACATATTCTAGATCTATAGAGCTTTTTGTGTATGCCATTGTCAATAATGTACACTCTGACGTAGAGCTAGAGGTAAATAAGGTTTGAAACACATAGACTGAAGAACTTGAAAGGCAACAATGTCAACATACACTGATTTGCATACCCGTAGAAGAGAGACTTTGACTATTCTACGTCAACCTGGATCTCCTGATGATGGAATAACGCCATAGCGTGTTATTTTTGCCAATCCTGAAAACATATATGAAGGCACATTCAAGGGCAAAATTGAAGCTAGTGGAGTAGATTTGTCAAATGCTACTTTGACAGACGTCACGATAGCTGGTGGAACAATTCAAGATGCAAAGATATACTCTGAAGGCAGAGTCATGTCAATAGCTGAGTTGACATCTAATGTGTCAGAGCTAAGTGGCAAAGTTGATAGTGCTTTCTAGAAGATAGACAGCATGTCTAGCACGGTAGATGATGAATTGTTAAGCTTAAGTGTAGACATTGAGCAGAATGTAGATGGCAAGTTGTCTAGTCTAAGTCTAGACTTTGCAGAATTAGCAAATGCGTTATCGACAGACATCAACATTAGATTAAGTGATGAGACTTCTGCTAGAGTCTAGCAAGACGCACTTCTTGACTAGAAGATATCTAGTGCAGCTGGCGCATTGTCAGATGTGCAAGACTAGATATCATCTATTGAGTTGTCAATTGGCACGATGTCTAAGAGCATAAGTGCATAGGCAGTTGGCATGATGCACTACCATGGTGCACTGCTTAATGGCTATGGCACACATGAAAGCATAGTATAGTTCTTGATAGCAAACTTCAATAGATATGACTATGCATTCTATTGTGGCGACTAGTATAAGATAACTGCTGATGTTGAGTTTACAGGTCCACAACAGAAGAGCTTGTATGCAGATGACTACATCTTGTTCAATAGAGACATAGTGCTTTCAGCGGCTGGATTTGACAGCATTGACATAATAAGAGACGCTTAGGCTGAAGGAGAGCACATCAAGTCTTTAGTTGACAAGATCAGTTCAGACCTTAGCACACTTAGTGGTGAAGTAGGCTCAACATATGAGTCTTTGACTGCTGGCATTGACAATTTAAGTGCTAATGTTAAAAGCTTGAGCAGTGGAATTGCTACTATATCAGGCATTCTAAGTACTGGCATTGATGGCTTAAGCGGCAGCATTGGCACCTTGAGCTCAACTGTAAGTGGTCTGTCAGGTGAAGTAAAAGACATATCAAGCATACTAAGCAGCAGCATTGGCAGCTTAAGCTCTAGTCTATCTAGCTACAACACAACGTTAAGTGGCATTGACAGAGAAGTAGATGGCTATGGTGACATAAAGTCAGACAACCTGATTGTCACAGATGTCATAACTAAAGCGGGTGCACACGCACATGACCGATACTATATGTCATTCCTTAGTGGGACAGTTGTGATGAGGCCAATTGCTTAACAAGAATTTGAAAGAGAGAAGACATGAGTGACTACATATACACAAAGAACATCTTGACTGGAGATGGCTCTATGTCAGCCATACAGCCAAATGACGTTGTCATGCTGAATGGAAGCAATGTTTGGCTGAACATCGACGATGACATCAGTGGCTTGAACCCTATTCCATCATTTGACATAGCAAGAGGGATATCTAGTACAACTAAGCTCTCAATTGAGAATGCTTAGGCATAGATTGACAATGTGCAGTTGAGCGTATTGAGTGCATTGTCAGAGATATCAAGTGCAGCTGCTGACTATGCATTCACTGATGGTGAGATTTTGTCAGTGCTGACATCACTGAAGCAAGTCAATGGAAAAACTGTTGTTGAAGCTAGACCACTTACATCAGCTGATGTCAATGGACTGCCAGATGTTGTTGATAGCAAAGTTGACGTATTGAAGCAGTATGTCATTAATGGATACCTTCCTCTTTCTGGTGGAGTTGTTGTCGGAGACCTAAGCATTGGCAGAGACTATGCATTGAGTGTTGAAGACGGCGGTAGACTTGCTGTTGGCAACTAGACACTTTGCTCTCTTCTTAGTGCCGAAATTTCATTAAGCACTAGCATAGCTGTAGAGAAGCTCTCAATAGACTTGAGCAATGACTTTGGCTTTGGCTATGACGCAGAGTCAAACACAATATCTGCGCATGTTGCTGGAAGAACACATTAGTTCTCAGCCAATCGATTCACCGAAGCTAGAATGCTTGAAAGCGCACGAGTTGAAACAATTGATGGAAAGCCATGGTTGATATTAGAGTTTAAAGTTGATTCACCAGATCTATACAACAAAGTGTCTGTTGACTTAGCATAGATTGCTCCAATGCACTATGGTGCAAATGGCATTGATGTGCAGTATGACAGTGATAGAGGCAAATATTGCATATCAGCTGACAGCACCATCTGCCATCTGTCAGACATAGAAGCTCTAGATGTCGGCAATTCAATTGCGCCTGGCCAAATCCTCTCTTCTCTCAAGCAAGAGAATGGACTAGTGTCATATGGAACAGCACCAATACTCTCAAGCTATGTTGAAGGTCTTTCAGACTATGTTGAGCAAGCATTGAGCAACATAAGTGTTCCATTGTCAACAGTGTATGGCGAATGGCATGTCAATCCACCTGCAGCTAAAGATGGCAGTCAACTATGTGTAGAGCTAAGCACTACATACGAGAGTGGAACTGAAAAGCTTTGGGCTAGACTAACCACAAATAGCGAAGCTGCAACAGACTTCAAAGAGCTGTATGATCCATACTGCTATGTTGGATTTGATGAAAATGAAGCCATATACAAGACAGCAGTCTCACGCAAGCAAGACTGCTTCATCATTGGCCACAACATCAACTAGCCAATATAGCCAAAGATTGAATTTGGAATGCTAAGTGCTCTTGACAATCCAATATTTGATGACACCACATTAAACATTGATGCATCGCTAGAGACAACTATAAGTGCTGTGGCCACAATAAGAGATGTGCTGAAGCAGCTTAGGTCAAACATTGAGCATTTGAAAACAATTTAATGAAAGTAGATGACAAACATGAGCAAAGACTATTCAAAATACACAGACTATCAGCTTAGTATTGGAGCATTAAATAGAAATAGCATGATTCTTTCTGCTGGCATAATAAGCAGTCTTGTCAATGACTGCTATGTCGTGTCTAGCTTTAATGAGCTTCCTGCACCTAGTGGATGTGTTCCAGGCGATGTCGCTATTGTCAGTAGTATTGTCGGTGGCAATGAGAACATTATAGAACGAAAAGTGTTCTATTGTGCAAATAGTGCTTGGCAGCCACTTAGTGGACACGCAAAGTCTGGCAACATCTACTTTGACAGCAACTTGAGCATTGCTGGAGATTGGCTAAGTGTTGATGGCATTCTAAGTAGCAATACTATCTAGTCTAAGGGAAAGTCATTAGACTGGCTGGTGTCAAGCTTGCCAACATTCATTGATAAGAACACTAGCAAAATCACAATCAGCTCTGACCCTACTGCGGTTGACTTGTCAATCCACAAGATGACATATGACTAGTTTGAAGACAGAGTGCTTGATGAGAATCACCCAATATCAAGCAATGAGCTGTTCATCATAGAAGATGACTGCATTGACTGCTATGGCCAAGAGATAAAGAATGTCCTTTCATCTACTGAGCCAATGAATGCTGCTACAGTTGGACAAGTTGGTGCTGCTAAAGTAGAGCTATGTGCTTATGCTGATGAGATCTCTGCTCAAGCAAGTGCAGCTATAGATGAGCTTCAGACAGACGTGTCTAACATTAGTAGTGCCGTGGATGAAAAGGCTGACGAGACGACTACAGTCAAGCTGTCGCTAGCGGAAGAATATTTCCCAATAAACTACATGGATGCAGGCACTCCAGTTTCAATTTCTGGACCAGATGACGTGCATGTTGTTGATCTTGGACCGAAATTATATGCGCTCTACACTGTCTCTGGAGACATCGAGATTGCAAAGTTCAACCGGTTAAGTCTGGCCTACAATTCATCGCTCCTGAGCAATAACAATCTCGTGTTCAATTATGCCGCACCCATTGCTAGCAAACGCCCAGTGCTGTCATATGTTGGAGGCACGGTCGTCCGCTTTGGAGAGTTCGCTGCCACTATCTCTTCTCTCTCATCCAACATCAATAGCAAGCTCGACAAGAGCAGCGAAGACTGGACTGTCAGCTACACAGAGAACGGACTACACATAGCCGACACCGCCGGGGTGTACTACATAGATATAGCTCCAGGCATGGTAAAGACAAACTACCCGAATGTTCACAATGTTTACTGGCCGATAACAAGGGGAACCCTCGCGCGCCTTGAGGACATTGCGGGAAACTTTAGTTCGTCGACGGCCTATGCAAAAGACGCGCTCGTCGAACGTTTTGGCTTACTCTACCATTGTGTCAACCCGAATGGGCATACTGGCGCATGGGTGGATGCAGACTTCGGCGCGGCGACCGTGGAGGACATTCTCGCGGCGCTCCGCGCGGGCAAGGCGGACAAGCCTGCGACCTTCACGGCAGGCAATCTCGCTACGCTGAATGCCAATGGCAACCCGACGGACAGTGGGCTGTCTAGGGATACTGTTGAGAGTCTTTTCTTCGCGCAGCACTACCCCGAGGGCAAAGTCAAGAGTGCAGCAGAGTTCACAGTGGGAATCAAGTATGACGCCCCTGATACGGTCAACCGCACGATTATGGTCAAGCCGTTCTGCGACATAGATGGTACGGCAGAGAACGACAACTCGTCTCTTGTCGGGCGTGTGGTGATTCCGCCGTTCGTGGATGCAGACGGCAACGGGTACATCTCCGACGACGGCACGAGGTTCAAAGTCGTGGGGGTGAGTGGTGGTTATGCAAACAGCGACAACTTTAATCTAACCGCCATCTTCGCGCCAAATACGGTGACAAACATCGGGAACAGTGCGTTCTTCGCCTGTGCCTCGCTGACCTCCGTCTCGCTCCCAGCCACCACGGGAATAGGGAATCAGGCGTTCAGATACTGCAGCTCGCTAACCTCTGTCTCTCTCCCCGCTGCCACGACCATCGGGAGCGACGCGTTCTTCGCCTGTGCCTCGCTGACCTCCGTCTCGCTCCCAGTCGTGACGACCATCGGGGCTTCCATGTTCAGCGACTGCTACGAACTGTCCTTAGTTGACTTCGGCAACACACCACGCTCATCTGTACCGTCACTCGACGCATTTACGTTCAACGCTGTCCCGACGACCTGCAAGATAATTGTGCCTGACGAGCAGTATGACACATGGATTGCCGCTGATGGATGGAGTGACCTCGTGATAGCTGGATACAAGTTCCTGAAGTATAGTGAGTGGGAATATGCTCATAGATATGAAGTTCCTAAGCTCTCAGTTGACAACACTCCAGCAAATGTCAACATAGTCCACATCTCACAAAAAGACTATGAGCAGCTAGTCTTCGATGGTGATGCTTTGAGCAACACCTTGTATGTTGTATCTGGTGACTATATCAATGCATATGGCCAATAGATAAAGAATATTGCTCCAGGCAATGATCTGTCTGATGCAGTCAATGTAGAGTAGTTGAATGCAATTGGCAACAAAACTCAATGCTTGAATGCAATATCATCAAACAATGTATTGTCAAACTTCTATAGCACTATTGCAGCATCAGGAGTAAATGCTGTAACTATAGAGACAATGTGCTCAGCATTGTTTGAACTAGTAAAGACGTTAGGATACTGACTAGATCACTAGCATTAAAGGTCTTGAAGCGAGCACTCAACTGTGTTCGCTTCAATGATCTTCATGAAGTCATCTTCAGAGATGATCTTAATGCCAAGCTCTTTTGCTTTGCGGTTCTTAGATGAGTTGCTGCTTATGTCATTGTTGACTAAGTAAGTCAATCCTTTAGACACACCTACCTTTGACTCATATCCATGCTCTAGTGCATATTCTAAGAACTTGCTTCTTGAGCCAAACTTCAGGCCACCTGTCACACATATTGACCCTTTTATGCTGTTCTTAGCCTTGGCTATGCTAGATGAGCTAGGGCTCCAATGCCAACGAGTGTCACTTACTACCATATTGACGTGTCTAAGTGCTTCAGGAAGATCCTCGATGAACTTGTCAAGCGTTATAGCTCCAATCCCACTAGGCAGAGACTTGTATGCTTCATCTTTGAAAGATGTAGACTCAACAAGACTGTATCCATAGTGGTCAACAATCTTTCCAACAGATGTCTCAGACAAGCCTACAAAATTCATTGCCCCTAGGAGCTTCTCTTTGCTCTGTGAAAACACCTTTGCATACAGCTCATCATACAGCTTGACTTGAGACTTGTAGTCTTTGTTTGGCATGAACTCTAGCAACTTTTCAAATGAGGTGATGCCAAAGTTCTTGAGAGTTGCATTAGATGCTGACTTCACGCCAAGCTTCTTGATGAAGTTGACTAGACGATGGACAACCTGGTCAGGGCAGTTCTTGTTCTTGCACCGCATGTTGATGCCATCTCTCACAAGTGGGGCACCACAGCAAGAGCACTCAGTTGGAGGGTCAATCTTCTTGCAGTTTGGACCATTCTCAATGACATGCTCAATGTGTGGTATCACGTCTCCTGAGCGCTTAAGCACTATCTTGCTTCCATACATCAATCCAAGCTGCTCAATTATGTCAAGATTGTGCAGAGACACACGGCTGATTGTAGCACCACCAAGCTCAACTGGGTCAACAATCCCTACACCAACAAAGTTGCCATCCTTTGAAGGGCCTTCCCACACGACATCAACAAGCTTTGTCTCAGCAACCTGTTGGTTTATCTTGAAGGCTTTGCATGCATCTGGACGGTACTTGTCTTCATTTCTGTATTCAGGAGAGCAGATGACAAGTCCATCAGTCTCATAGTCAAACTCTTGTGATGCCCAATCAAACAGCAGTTTTGGAATGTCTTTAACTGAGACAAGGTCAACTTCTAGATGCCAAGCTGGAGACATTCCTTTTATGCAGTCAAGTATTTGAAACTGCTGGTTCTTTGTGTACTCCTGTCCAAGAATAGTGTAAGGGACAAAAGAGACAAACTTGACTTCATCTTCTGTCCAGTCTTTACGGTTCATTATTCCAGCGCATGCATTGCGAGCATTTGCAAACTTGCCATCTTCAATCTCATTGAGCTTCTCAAAGTCTGCCTTCAATATGACAAGCTCACCACGTATCTCCATGCTCTCATCAATAAGAGCATTTGTCTGCTCATCATGAAGCTCATGTGGCAAGCCATTCACAAACATCGCTTTGTCAGTGATGTTCTCTCCAAATGACCCATCTCCACGTGTAGTTGCTGCAACTAGCTTTCCATTCTTGTAAGAAGCACGGCAAGAGATGCCATCAACTTTAGCACTTGCATTCAATGACTTGCCAAGAGACTTGACAAACTTGATGACTTCTTCAGGCTCTTCTCGCTTGAGCTTGTCAAGCGAGCCCATGATGTATGGATGCTTGACTTTGCCTTTGCCTTCATGCAGAGAGTCTCTAAATGAAGCATACTCTTCTTTTGAGACATTCTTTTCAAGCTCCTCACATAAGTCATCAAATGCTTGGTCACTCATAGTTGGGTGGCCATCACGATATGCTTTGTTTGCGTCTAGAATCTGCTTCTTCAATTTGTCTATTTCCATATGTCTATTATATCAAATTGATGCAAATTCTTAAATAGTCTCTCATAGAGTTGTCAGCTCTTCAACTTCTATATGTCTAGTGTGCACTTCTGCCAATCTATTCCAGCTAAGTCAAGTCGCATCAGAAGTTCATCAATGCTACGAGGGATATTGTGGTTCTCCCATCGTGGGTAGAACTATAGACTGCCATCTTTAGTTATTTGATAGCCATCTCCACCTTTCATTGACATCAAGTACCTTCTTTCGCCAAAAGTCCCTTCAAGAATTTTCTTGCAGAGCTCTTCAACTGTGCCTTCATGTAGATTAGATGCAATCTGCCGCATACTTGACACATAGGCAACTCTGCCTTCTTTGAAGACATCTACTACGCTGTCATACCATCTAGTCCTCACATAGACATCTACAGTTGCAAGAACATTGTCTGCCTTTACCTCCATGGTAAGGCCTACTAGCTTTGCATATGCACTAAGAAGCTTTGCATATTTGCCAATTGTGAAGTTCATTGGAGCTGTCTTTGCACGCATTAGTCGATCTCAAACTCTATCACGATCTTGCCATCTTCGCCGCGTACTACAGCGTCATGCCAATGCCCTTCATGAGACACTATGTGCAGAAACCCTTCCATATCTTTCACTGAGCATGGCATGTCAATTGAGATGCGCTTCTTCTAGTCTGACTTCTCAACATTGTGTCTTTTGCTTGACTTCACCATATTCATCAAGTTGTCTGTATGCTTGTCCCATCTTTCAAGTCTTCAAAGCAAGAAGGAGCAATCTCATAAAGCTTGTCAAGAATGAGATTTGCTGCTTTACGAATCTCCCATTGTGCTCTTGGAGAGAGGCGGAGCTTCAAGAAGTTTCGCCAAGCTCTGAAGTCTGCAGTGACTACGATCTCAGTAGTGCATGCATTTGGAAGCACAAACCTAGCGTCTTCAGGCTTGAGTCCATATGACAAGAGAAGTGAGTAGGCATCCCAAGCGTGCTGCATTGCTTTGTCAAAGACATCTTTAGCAAGAAGAAGCTTTTGGTTAGTAGTACTGCTGTCAACAAGCACATCTGGCACTACATAACTTGGCTCATCTTCTTTGACATAACGTTGGCTTCTTTGAGAATATGAGAAGCCAATGCGGTGCCTAACAAGCTCATGCGTCAAGACACGGCTCACATCTTCTAGTCTAAATGTGGCAGTTGCATGCTCTACGCAGCTTTCATGGCCAGACTTGATGATAGCCTTTATCATCTTGCGAGATGCCTCTAAGTCTTTCTCTTTTGAGTCATAGCATGTACGAGCAGCATTTGCTATTACAAGCTCTGGATTAGGAGTGTGTGCAACAAATTCTATGTTCATATAAGATATGGTACACATCTAGCTTTAGCATGTGAAGTAAATAGTAATGCAATGCAAGCAAATGAATCATCTCTAGACAAGAAGTCAGTTTGGTACTTTGGAAACAACAAAGCCAGGAACTTGAAGCTTGTTTCGCCAAAGTGGTATGCACCATTCTTCATGACGACAGACTACAAGTATGCAGAAGAATATGCTGACTATGGCGTGTACACAATCACACTAAAGAATGAGGCAAAGTCTAAGATTCTTGACTTCAACAAAGACTCAGATGTGAAGAAGCTCACGTGGCCAAAAGAGCTCATAGATGACATAAGGACAGGCAAGAGTGACTTGAATGGAATTGCATATGACATGTACATTCTTGCTGGCTATGGGCACTCACAAGAAGTGTTTGACAAGTCTTGGCACTTGTCTGATGCGGCATATGACTTTGATGTGCGGTCTGAGAACATATTTGACATTGTCCCAAAGCATGCAAGTTGGGCAAGTGAGAAAGACCACAGATTTGTCCTCTAGATGTGGAAAGACATTCATGATGCTGGATTTGATGGTTTCACTCATCTTGAGTTTGGAAAGAGGATTCTTGCACTGTTTGACTTCAAGTGCATGGACAAGATAAGCATCAAGCCAATTGATACTAAGTTGAATGAGTCTAACGATGATGAAAAAGATATGGGTGAAGTGAGCGATGGGTACCACACATTCAATGAGTTGTACTACTATAGAATGCTGTATAATGCTGCATTCTTCAATGAGCTTGCTAAAAACACTGACATCAAAGTGATGAAGTCAAAGAGACATAGTGATGGCAAACCATGTTTTGATGATGCTGACATGTTCATTGTACAAGCTGAATTACCAACTGGACAAGTGTCAAACCACTATAGCATGGAAGATTGGGATAAGTTCAAAGTTGATGAAGTTGAAGTTGCTGATGAATGGGATGGACACACGCCGCAACAAGCAGCAGAGCGTATAGAAAAATTCATTTTGGAGTATCAATAAGATGAAAGTTGACAAGTACATTCAATACTGGGCCCACATGCTCGATGAAGCATTTGACAAAAGTGGCATGCTAGCTGAAGGAAAACAAGAGTACTTGAAGAAACACTCAAGCGAGAAAGACGTGAAGAGCGCAGTTGACAAGCATCTTGATGAAGAAGAAGGCATAGTAGACAATGATGTGTATTTGTCAAACATGGCAAAGTCATTTGCTGACAAAGCATGGTTCTTGAAGTACATTCCAAAAGACATCACAACTATTGTAGACTTTGGAGGTGGAACAGGAGACTTTGCAAAGTTTTGTAGAGCAAAAAGACCAGACTTGACATATGCTGTAGTTGACAACAATGCTAGTTTCTTTGACCAAGCAAAGTCAAATGGATTCATAGTAGCATCAAGTCTGTAGAACTTGACCGCAAACAAGGCAATTGACTTCAGCAAGTCACTTCTAGTCCTCTCGTCAGTCATCCATGAGATATACTCTTATGCAGATGCAAGTGCATTTTGGAAAGACATAGCAAAGTGCGGGTTTAAAGCTGTTGCCATACGTGACATGAGCTATGATGAGACAGCAATGCGCAGTGCTCCAATAGATGCCATCTGCTGGGTATACTAGAACATCTTCATGTCAGATGTTGTGGCATACAAAGGAGTGCCATTTAGAGACATAACAGAGAGCTTTGAAGACTAGTGGGGAGCAATATGCGACCCTGCATCAAAGAAAGTGAATGGAAAGAACTTGTTCCACTTCTTGATAAAGTACCGCTATCAAGAGAACTGGGCAAGAGAAGTCCAAGAGAACTACTTGCCTGTGTCAAAGGAGAAGCTTGCATCAATCCTCACATCTATGGGGTACTCATTCACCCACAAAGAGTCAAGCAAGCTAGAGTTCTATGGAAAGTGTTGGAAGAAAGACTTCAAGCTGGGCGTGCCAGACAACAATGGCTATAGAAAGCAGTTCTATGATTGGCTATTGACACTTGACACGCACATAAAGTGGTTTCTTGAGAAGAAAGCATAGAAGATGGACAGTCTTGATGAGAACAAGCAAGCTTATTTGAGCAAATATGCAGATGAAGAAGACATCAATGCAGTTGTTGAGATGTTTTGGCACATACGCAGTAGGCTAAGTGCTCCATAGAATGACATTGATTGGTGGATAAAGAAGCCATTTGCTGACTTGAAGAGGTTTGTGCAGACATATGACACCTCAAACAAGAAGCAGCGTCGAGACACAAACTACAAGAAGCAAGCTTTTGACAATGATGCAAAGTTGCTTGGCACCAGAGATGGATATGAGATCTGGTATGTGCCAACTTATGAAGCTATGAAGATTCTTGGACGCTTCTACAAAGGACGGTCTGCTAAGTGGTGCGTTGCTTCAGATGACCCTGAGTTTTGGTTTGACAACCATGATGAAGATGAGTTTGTTGTGCTAGTGAGAGAGCATCCAAAGAACAATGAGTTCGACAAAGTCGCTCTGCAGATGACTGGTCATGGCAGATACTTCAACTAGAAGCAGATCATACCTTGGGACTTAGAGAACAATGACAACACATTCACTGCTAGATACTACATGACTGGTCTAGACTTAGCAGAGGTTGAAGCCTTGATCTACTATGCTTGGCAGCTGTTCAAAGACAATGGTGAGCAAAGAGAGCAGTACTATGATGTTGATTGATGCTAAGCATTGAAGTAAATACGATAAAAGAAAGCAAATACAGAAAGACAACACTATGACAGCATACGATTTTGCAAAGTTGTTGACATCTGGTGCAGCAAGTTCGCCTGATGCAGAAATTGAAGTAGTTGACACTACATACGAACAATTCTGGGATGCAGATGTCTCACACGTCGATCACATAATGAGAAAAGTTGTGCTAGCATCTCATCTTGACTATGGCAGTTATAGCAATTGGATTAACACCGCTAGAAAGCTCAAAGACTGGTTTATTGAAAACAATGTTGAACAAAGCTACAAAATAGTGTTCTAGAACCATGACTCTGAGACTTTCAATGACATTAAAGCTATCAAGACAAACTTTATGCGACTTGCTTAATAGTGACTAACTTACAACAAGGAAACTGATATGAATAAGAGATACACAAAGAAGCAGATCACAGAGGCAATCGCTTACTGGGAAAAGTAGCTTGCAGAAGGCAACTACAAGAGAGTAGATGAAGGTATATCATATGACAGTGCAGCTAGAGAAGCACAAGCAATTAGAGATGACATTGATGACAATGTGAACACTCCAAAAGAGTTATTTGCCTGGGCAGCAAGTGATACACTTTATGTGACAGATCCACATGGAAATGAATTATATGATTGGTGTAAGACAAATATAGAGAAAGTTAAAAGCTATGTTCAAGAGATTGAGTGGGAACATGGAGACATTGGCAGTGGTGCATTAGCATATGAAGACTACTTCAATGCATTGATTAAAGCTGTTGAAAACAAAGATATAAATGCTGCGAGTGAGTGGCTAGATTCACCAATGCCATGATTTTTTGTTAAAGGCAATGACTTTAAACTTAACTGTTAAAGCCACCTATAAAGGTGGCTTTTACATTCTAAGCAAGCAAGAAAGATGCTCAGTCTTTAGCTGAGCATAGAGTTCACAAAAATGGCTAGCTTGTTCAGCTAGCCACATTGAAGAAAGACCTTGTTTGTCTTTCTGTTTTATTTCACCTCAATCTTGAGGACATCATCTTTCTTTACTTCAATTGCCTTAGCTGGAAGGTCAATCCTGAGCATTCCATCTTCAGCCTTTGCAGTGATGTTCTTGATGTCAACTGTGTCAGACAGCGGAATTGAGAAGCTAAAGCTTTGGTAAGAGATGCTTGAAAAGTCCATCTCTTCATCCTTCACTTTGTTCTCTTTTCCACATGTGACTGTCAAGAGGTTGTTCTTGACTTCCACATCTACTTCATCACGCTTGAATGGAGTGTATGGAACTTCAAGGCCCCAACCAACTACAGTGCCATCTTCATTTTTCTTTGTTGTGAGATTGTGTGGACGAGAGATAATCCTCTTTAGACCACGATTCTCGAACTTGTTAGACCCATCAGAGAGAAGTGGATAGTTGAAAATTGCATCCATGTTTCTCCACATACGGTCCATTTGCTCAAATATTGAGCTTATGTTTTGGTTTGAGTGCATGATTTGCCTCTACTTTCTATGTTTTTTGACTGTTGTTTGCTCAATCAGTCATTTGTTTGCTTGTAGTCTCCATGCTGGATGCCTTCCTAGCATTTCCTCTACAGAATATATATACCTCTAGCCGTCATGCACTGAATTTATATTTGCACAACGGCTAGACAGTCAAGATATTGCTTGATGCTTATATTCCAAGCTCTTTCAGCAAGTCATTTGAGTCAATGTCATCTGAATCATTGGCAGTAGAAGCATCTGGAACATCCAGACCCTCATTGTCCGGATCAGATGCAAGAGCATTCTCCTTGCTCTCACTAGGCTTGCCACCAATCAAGTCATCAATGTCACTGTCATCTATGTCATTGCTTTCTGATGGAATGTCATTTGTTGGAATGCTTGTCTTGCTTGCTGTTGGCTTGTCATCAACATCTGTCTTGTACACTGGAATGTCATCGTCTTCAGGGATGTCATTGTTTGATATTGCACAGAACTTGTTGTAGAACTCATCTACTTCTTCATCATCAGGTGACGTGAAGTATGTCTCGTCAAATGGAAAGCCGTCAACACTTTGGCTGTTTATGGCTGGAATCTCATATGGCTCTGTTGAGAACTTTATCTTATCAATGACAGTCTTCTTGTACTGCTTTCCATTCTTGCCTTCTTCAATAGTCTGTGCGACATGCAGCAAGCAGTCTACTGCCTTTCCACCATTGAATATAGGCACCTCTCTGCACTTTGCATCAGCAATGTTGCGGAACTTTGTGTACATCTCCTTGTCATTGAATATGATGACTTTGAACTTGCCATTGTTCTTCTCATAGTTAGGGTCATTTCTGACATATACTGGGACAATAGCCTCATATGATGTGCCACACAGTCCAGCCTTCTGTCTAGCAGCAATGTCAGTCTTTCCAGACTCACGGTATATTGACCACTGCTGGCCAACAAAATTGCAGATCTTGCATGAGGATGCCTTTGGCCCTTCAGTCTCTATCCAAGGTGTGCTCTTTGTGCAGACAACTTTCTCTAGATGCTTTTTGCCTGTCTTAGGGTCTGTCACCCAAGCCTTGTGTATGTACCTTATGATGTTTGGGTCGTCACGACCAACTTTTGATCCAATGCCGAGAAGTCGAACACGGTAGTATGTACGGTCATCCTTGCAAGGCTGCAAGAACATCTCGAGATTCGTGTTCTTCTTAGGAGCACCGAGTGTCTTTGAATGCTTTGGAAACGATGATATGAATGTGCACATGCGTTTCTTTCCTTTGTTTTAGTTTTTGTTTGTGTATAGAACTTGACTCAAATAGTTGAGACAAGCAAATAAAATCATATGCTCTTAGACTATTTTCGAAGACGCCAAATCAACTTGTCAGTGAAGTCAATAGGGTTTATGTATGTGTTCTTCTCTTGAAGAAATGCCTTGTTCACTTCTGAGTGGTATATGTCAAAGTGCTCATCTAGAAGACTTAGCTCTTGTCTAGAGAAGTAGTCAAGCCTAGAGACAATCTTCTTGAAGTTTGGTATTGCTGCAAAGAAGTACATTGATATCTCACCTGTCACAATGCTTTTTCCAATCTGCTTCTTCTCAATGAGCATCCGTAGAAAGTCTTTAGTTGTGAAATACCCTTCATCAATGCATCTATGCGCAATGTTCTTTGCCGACTTGATGAACCACTTGTATATGCTCTTGCGCAAGTTGAACTTCTTTAGATGCACTATGTACTTGTCAAGCATCTTAGTTGATGCCAAGCATGTGTCTAGCGTTGACTCAGTCATTCCACACCGCACACAGTACTTTATGTACGGCTCATAGTTGAAGTTGTTAGACTTTGCAGCATTGGCAAATGCGTCAAACAGATCTTTGTGCTTAGAATACAGAGCTTTTCCAGAGACAAGCTTCAATGGAAATGTCTTGCTCTTGTATGGATTTTGGAGACTTCTATAGTACTTGAAGACTTTTGCAACATACTCACCATCAAAATATAGAGCATCGTTTTGTTGACTGCTTTCTTCTTTTAGTGTATGACCCGAATCTAATTGACTGTGCATATGGCTTGTCTTTTATAGTCTTCTATATTTTACGCACAAACAGCCCTTTGAACACACTTGGACAAAGTCTAAACAAGAACTTGAAGAAGTCTAGAATTGTCATGTTGTAGTCATCCAATATCTACTGCATGAACTAGATGTCATTGAGCATGTCTACTATTGCTGACCGTTTCACTTGCTCATTTGTCTACTAAGCTGCTAAGCCAGGCTTGTGCTTTACAATGTGGTCATACAGCTACCAATCATCAAAAGTGTCAATGTCTATCTCATTTGTATAGAAGAACTTTGAGAATGATGCTCTTGACTTGTTTTCAGCAAATGGGACATCTACATATGGTGCTTGACTTGTGCTTGACTATGCCTACTAGTTGTCAATTTGGCCATCTTGACTTGTGTCTTCTTTCTTCTTTTCTCTGCAAAATGGCTTTTTTGCAATGTTTACTACTTTAGTGACTGCTTCTTTAAGCGAGATCTTCTTTAGAGTCTTCTTTGTCTTCTTCAAAGTCTTCTTTGCTGTAGACTTCAGTTTCTTGCTTGTGCTCTATTTATGCTGTGTTTTTTGTCTAGATAGCACAGTCTTATTTCTAGTCTTCTTCTATTTCATCTGTATCTATATACTACACAAGCCTAGAAGTCAAAGTGAACTAATGTTGCTTTGTATCTGCTGCAAGTCTTCTTGCATTCCACTTATGCTGTTGAATGCGTCTCGCATGTTGTCATCTGCAACGTCTTCTTGCTCTATGTCTGGATTGTTTGTTATGTCCTCTAGAACTAAGTTGTGCGTGTTGACTGTGAACTGCAAGACTTTGCCAACTTGACCACCAAGACGGTTCTTCAATATCCTTGACCTGATGATTCCATTCTCTCTGTCTTCTTGCATCTGGAACAATGCCATCAAGAAGTCTGCTGTGAAGGCAATTCCACGAGACTGTGATATGTTCTCCATTCCAACATTCTCATTGTTCATGCCTTCAGTGTTTGTCTGTATAGCACTTATCACTGGAGCCTTGAACTCATAGCTTATTGCACGCAGCTTCTCTGACACATCAAGACCATCTAAGAACATGTTGTCATTCTGCTTGCTTGATGACTTGACTAGATTGAGGTAGTCAACAATGATAGCATCAAACTTGTGCCCATTTGACTTCAAGCTCTCAAGATATGCACGGATGTCATTGCATGTGACAGACTTTGGAGGGTACTCTTTGATGTACAAGTTTGCTGTGGGGTGCTCTTTATAGAACTTCTTGATGTTCTCAACTGCACGGTCTTCACAGTCATTCAGATGGTTGATGTCTTCTTTTGATATGTGAGCGTCAAACCGCTGTGCATAGACATCTTCAGACATCTCAAGAGATATGACAACAACACTTAGGCCCTGCTTCAAGAAGTTCACTGCAAGATTTGACAAGAACAATGACTTTCCAAGACCAGCCTGTGCCATGACTAAGTACAGCGAACGGCCATCTTTCAAGAATCCACCGTGTGTGTATGTGTCAAGGCTTGGCCACAATGTGCTCAATTTGGCATCAGGGTTCTTTATGTACTCCCAGTGCAGCTTCATTGCATCTTCATTGAAGTAGTTGAGTCCTAAGTCAGTGTCATTGAACGTTATCTTCTGCACTCTGTCAAAGTTCTCAAGGCACTTTGCAACAACTTTCTCATAGCCATCTTCACTACTGTTCAAGAGTCCAGCATTGTCATACAATGCATTGTAGAAGGCGTTTCTACGTATGAACTCTTTCAAGTTGCTGCTGATGACTTCTTCAGGCAAGTTCAAGTCAAATGCATTTATCTCTCCAAGCAGTTCATTGACACTTGACATCTCTATGCTCTCTTGGGGGTACTTCAATGCATAAGACTTTGCCATTGCAGCTAAAGTCTTTGTGCTAGGCGCTTGTCCATACTTCTCATAGAACCTCACTTGCAAGTCAGCAAGCACTGCCAAGTTAGGTGTCTTGAAGAACCTCTTGTCAAATGTCCCAACTAAGATGTTCATCCACTTCTTGTCAAGAGAAGCTTTCTTGAACAACATCTTCTCTATGTCATCTCTACTGAAATCTAGTTCCATCACATATACTTATACTCATATAGCAAAATCGAGTGAACTAGTCACACCCTAAATGGTGTGATCTTCAAGTGTTCTTCCTTGCATCTAGTGCAATCACTTGATTTTCTTGCTTCACAGTCGGCAGTTCCACATGCACAACTTGCATCATGCATGCCAGCGCTTCCAACTCCACAAGCGTTGATTCCCGACGTCCCATCGGTACTTTTCATAATGTCTCTCAAAGCAAAGTTCCTTATGTTGATTGCAGCATTCAAGTCTCTGTCAATCTTCATTCCACATTCTGGACACGCATATACTCGGGCATCTAATGGCATCTTCTGCTTATGCCCACAGCAATGACAGATCTGAGTAGAAGCTTCAAACCTTCCAATTTTCTTGAAGATCTTTCCTTCTCTCATTGCTTTGTAGCTTAGCATAGATGTGAACATGCTCCACCCCAAGTCTGAGATCTTTCTGCCCAAAGCTTTTTCATTCCTTGCAGACTCAAGTCTTCAATGCAGAAGTAGTCAAATTGGCTATCTTTGACTAGTCTTGTTGAAGTCTTGTGCAAGAAGTCTTTTCTTTGGTCAGCAATCTTTTGGTGTATCTTTGCTACTTTGATTCTTTGCTTCTCTTTGTTCTTGCTTCCTTTTGTCTTTTTGCTTAACTTCCTTTGCTCTTGTGCTAGCTTGTCTAGCATCTTCTTGAAATACTGTGGACTGTCAATGCTGTCTCCATTTGAGAATGTCATGAACGTCTTCAGTCCGAAGTCAATTCCCAACGAGTTCTCATAAAAGATCTTAGCATCGTCAATCATCTTCTTTAGCTCATCCTTTACATGGACAATGAATGACACATAGTATTGTCCAGAAGAATTCTTTGAGACTGTTGCAGTCCCTATCTTCCCTTTCTTGACTCGTCTTGAGATCTTTACTTTAATTCCATTCTTCCTTGAGAACTTTGGTATCTTGATCTTTGAGTCTTTGAAGTCAATCTGGAAATGTTGAGGGATCTCAAATGAGTCTTTGTCATACTTCTTTGACTTAAACTTTGGAAAGTTTGCTCTTCCAGCAAAGAAGTTGTTGAACGCTCTGTCAAGATGGCCAACTGCACATATAAGACTTTGGCTATTCACTTCATAAAGCCAAGGATTTGCTTCTTTAAGCTTCACGGTCTCTCCAGAACAATTCAATCCAATTGAGTTTAGGTACTTCTATTGGGATGCATACCTTTCTTGATTGAGATGAAGAGCCCAATTGTACATGAAGTGTGTACAACCGAAGTGTTTAGCAAGAAGAACCTTCTGCTCATCTGTTGGATATATCCGGAATCTATATGTCTCAATCATTTGGTAATAGAGATATTGTACGTTTTACAGCTCTATTTACTCAAGACAAATCATAAACTTCACATGTATTTCATAGAAAATTCTAGGCAATTCATATCACACCCTAAAAGATGTGATGTTTCTTGCCTAAGTGCCATCTAAGCTTCTAGTGCTTAGTCGACGCAACTGCCTCTTGACTGTGCACAGATGTCAATTCCAAGACCCATATCCATTGTTCTTGTATGGATTGTATGCATCCTTGTTAGGCTCTCTTAGAGAGCTAGGTGCTTGTCGATTGCTAATAGGTGAGAACTTTGCCTGGTTGACAGCTGTCCCTTTTGCTGCCATCTGCTTGCTGACTTCATCTAGCTGGCAAGTTAGGTTTGCATTGTCAAATGTCAATTCAGATATCTTCACTAGATAGCTGTCAACTTCTGACCTAAGTGCTTTGTTCTCACGTCTTAGTGACTCAACGCTGCTAGACTCCGCACTAGCATCATCTAACTGCTTCTTCAAGCTGCTGTTCTCTACTGTCAAGTCATGGATTTGGTCTGCTGCAGTCTTCAATTCAGCGAGCTTCTCAGCATACTCAGCAACTTTAGACTCTAAGATTTCTTTCTCTTTTGAGAGAGCAGTAACTGACTTTTCAAGCGCATCATACTTCTCAAGCTTCTCTTTTGCTTCAGCAGTCATAGTGCCATTTCCAACAAGAGACTTGTCTTCAAAAGCCTCTTGCTCTCTAGGTACTTCTTGATTACTGCCATCAAGCAAGCTGTTTGGCTTAACTTTCTTTCCCATGTCTTTGTTTCCTTTATGCAAAGTTTATTCTTCGGCAATCTCTTCTTCTATCTTGTCAAGTTCTTGAGAAGTAGCATTTGAGTACTCCATGACTGTCTTGCTCTTCTCATTGAACTTTTCAATGAATGTTGTCCAAATGTCATCATTCTTGACAAGGTCTTTGTAGGTGATCTTCTTGTCAGAGTAAGATGGACAGACATATCCACCGCGGACTTCTTGCAAGAAGCCAAACTTGACAGCATCACTTATCAAGCCATCATACTTTGAGATGCCTGTTGTGAAGTCAAGATAGACTTGTGCGGTGAACATTGGCTTGCAGATTCTGTTCTTCACTGTGAAGAACTTCAACTTATTGCCTTTGTAGAAGCCAACTTCATCATCATTTGACTCAAAGCCTGTCAAGAACTCTGTGTCTGTTGACTTGACAAACACTTTTTCGCACTGCAGTATCACATGTGAAGCAAACTCAATCCCTTTGCCACCAGCAATATTCTGGATCTTTGATGCAAACATTGCTCCTGGATCTTGATATGAGTGGTTGATTACAAGCAATGTTGCGTTGCTCTGCACAACGCGCATCATAAGGCCACGCATCATGTTGTTCTTCAACTTTGCCCCGAGACCCATATCCATTGCTGTCTTGTCTTTGTTGACTGCATCATTGACAAGCTTGTCAGCAGCAAGAGCACCATAAGAGTCAAGAACGCAAAGCGCTCTGATGTTGTCATTGTTTTCAGGGTCATCGAGATACTCTTGACGTGCTTTCACTAGCTCATCATACACCTGAAGCATCTTGACTGAGCACTGCTCAATCGAAGCAACAGGGATATGGTTTATCTTTGTCAAGTCAACACCTTGCTTCTTGAAGAAGTCAACTAAAGTTCCACCTTCAGAGTCAAATATGTAGACAACATCTACTTGGTCATTCTTCAATGCATTGACAACTGTGTTTGCTGCAATCAATGACTTGCCAGACTGTGAAAGTCCAAACAGTGTGCTGATTCTTCCAACTGGAAACCCTTTGTGGATGTCTCCAGTAAGGACACGATTGATTGCATATGACCCTGAGTCAAAATACTCAGTCACTTTTGCAAATGTAGACTAATCTATAGTCTCTGCTTTTGTCTATTTACGGATTGACTTCACTACGTCATTCAACTTCATATTGTTCCTCTTTTATCTTAAACTTTCACTGTTAAATCATACATCTGTAGACACGTTCTACTTGTTTGAAATGCTTCTTTTCTTTATTCTATACAAGTAGTTCTTCACTACAATGTAGAACATTGCTAGCCTAAGTGTCTTTATTCTAGTAGCCATAGTGTAGCCTTTGTTCTAGACAGCATAGTCAACATCTTGTGTTATCCAAGGGCACTGCTTGCTCTCTATGACTCTTTTCCACACTTTGTTGAACTTAGACTTGTCTGCAGTCTTCCTTTTGTAGAAATAGTAGATGCGGTTCACAATCTTGTCTAAGTCAACCGAGCTCATTTTAAACCCTATATGCTGCCTTAGTATCATGAAGTATTGGTAGAGAGGGTGGTCTTCATCAAGCAGGCGGTTCACCATTATGTCAGTGTTCTTGTCAATCAAGTAAGGCTCAAACAAGCTTCTTATGCGGCACGCTACCCACCTTGTCAAGTTCTGTGACTTGAAGTCAAGTGTGTATTCAATATACTAGTTGCTGTCTGTCAAGACAGCAAAATCAACAGCACCACTCTTGATAGATGGCTTCAATGCAAATAAGTGCTTTATGTGTGTCTTGTTCTTTACCGCCACATCTATAAAATACAAAAACTTATGAACAATTGTTAATAGTTGTAAACACTTATGCAACTATTGATATAAGTCTTGCTGAAAACCGCATTTGAAGGCCACAGCGGAAATCGATATTTCAATTTCGATTTTTTGATTATGCCTGCTAGACCCTTCCAAGACATGTAGCGTAGCTCTAGTTCTTCCTTCCATTGGTTTCCTAGAACCTCTGCATATCTTTGCTACTTTATGCTGTAGCTTGGGTAGATCCAGCCTTTTTGAAATTTATGATAGCTTCTTCGAGCTATTTCGATTGATGCAGCAACTGGATCAGGACACTATCCTGATCCGTAAACAAAATTCCCAATAATGCTGCTGTAAGCAGCATTGACTTCAATCATTTCGACTCCATAGACATTGCAAAGAGTCTACAAATGCATCTTTACAAATGAATATCTGAATTGGCTTCTACAAAGTCTATTGAGGTCTTTATTCCAAAACTTAGTCGACTTCTTGAAGTTCAAGTCTTCAACTGCAATCTTGCTGACTTTCCAAGTCTTGCATAGTCTCAAAATTCTATGGTTGATCTCATACAACTCAAAATGCACTTTATTCTTTGACTGCTCTTGAAGCTTAGTGATGTCAATGCATTCTTTGAATATGACTTTGAACTTGTCTTTCTAGTTGAACTCTAAGATGCTGATTCCAAAGTAGTTAGGGTTCAAGTCAATGCCAAGGACTCTATTTGCAAACAAATTCTTGAATTGTTTCTCTTTCTCAACAACTGATTCATCATATGTCAAGTATATCTTGTCTTTCTTCAATCTAATTGTAACAGGAATCTTTTTCTCAGACGTCAACACTTGAAGCTTCTATAGAATTGATTTCCTTTTGTCACAAAGCTTTTCAGCAATAACTAAGTCATGATGCTCTTTTCTACTTCTCTTCCAGACAAACTTTCTATTTTCAACATCAATCTAAAAGAACCTATTTCCCTATGACGGCGACTCTCCTTCTGACCAAACTCCAATGCTTCTTGACTCTTTCAATTCTTCTTTTGAAATCAATCCTCTTTGATATTTCAAGAACTTCCCAAAATGGACTTTCTTGCCTTTGTTCAAAGTGTAAAGCCCATTTGCCTTTCTCATTGCTGAGTTTCGAAGATGAGAGTTTGCATTTGAAAACGTTGATGACAAAATGCGATAGATTTCACCAGCAGTCTTTCCATCTTGGAATCTATTGAATGCAAAACGATACATTGCAGAGCAAATACGAGAGTCTTCAGCAATTGCTTGTTGGATCTTTTCATTTGTCTTGACTTTGAATGATATCGTTTTCATCTAATCTTATTTACTCATTCGCTTTGCAAATCTTTTGTTTTAAACAAAACTATTTATTCACATAAGCATACACTATAATCAAAACACATTAGTTGATTACAATTGTTTACATTTGATTATGAAAATGATATAATCTACGCGGTCAATCTCTTTCCCAACTTACATTGTTTGGGAACTCATATTGTGATCCAGCATCAATCTTCCAATATAGCTTATCAACATATGGCGCAAGAGTGCAGGCCCAGTCAACAACATCATAGTAGTCTCCACTAGTCTATAGAGGCTAGATGTATCCACTTGACTCGCATGTAGACAGTGGCCATCCTGCTGCAGCAGCATCTGGCAGATATGGGTCAAGAATGACTTTTGGAATACTGCTAGAATATGCTTCACTTGATATGTATCCGCTTAAGCTTCCATGCTCATGTGGCCCAAAGTCGCCATTGTCTACGCTCTATATGTACTGCTGTATGTCGTGCTTCTATGGGACAACATAGAATCCAAAGTCAATCTTGTTTATTATTGGAATGTCATCATACACATCTGCACTAGTGTTTGGGTTGTCAACATATGTAGATATGTCAGCTGTCACCCAGGTTGTCAAGACTGCAGATACAGACTAGTCTGGATGGTCTATCTAGAACTAGTCTATCTCATTTGGCTTCAACTCTACTATCTCAGCTGACACAAATGATGATGTCACAGATGACAGCACCTTCTAAGGGACAAGCTTTGCTTGACGTGTCCCTCCAAACAAGAATGTCTTGAACGTGAAGTTGAATGTAGATGTTGTGATGTCATCCTAGGTGCCATCGAACTCATCTGGATGGTCTTCACTGACAGAGTCAGACATTATCACCTAGTTGTTCAACTTTATCCCTTCATACTTTGGGTGCTAGCAGGACACATATATGTCACTGTTGAAGAACACCATGAAGTTTGATGCTATCTTGTCAATGTCAGAAGGGTACTTTGCGATGACAGACACATCATATGCAATGTCTATTGGGACAGGAGTCAATAACTAGTACCGTCTGTCAGAGGAGCTTATCTCATACTTCACCTCATTGTGGAGGTTGTTCAGTCTGTCACCATTACGAGAATAGCCAGTGCGGTTGATGACTATCATTGGCAACTTTATGTTTCCACGCTTCTCAGGGTTCTCAAGGCTCTTGAGTATTCGAGAACGTTGGCCAAGGACGCAAGGCACTTTAAGCTGTGTTGTCTAGCCTTTAGCATTTGTGCGGCCAATTCTAATGTTGCTGAATATGCGCTTGAAAAGCAAAGACGCAATTGCCAACTCATCGTTGTAGCTCTAGAATTCCATATATAGAGTATTTACTCTAAATGGTCATCCGCCATTCAACTGCTTCTCTGTTATGACGTGGAATTCATAGCCTTTTGACTTAGCTAGTGCTTTAGCAGCTTCCCACTTGCTTTGGTTCGTCATCCACGTCATCTGTGCTTTAGCATCACTACGTGCTCTGCCTTTTGGTGGGTGTGTTTCAGACTCAGGCTTTATCTCTACCCATATTGTCTTGTGGACAGGGCCAACTTTGACAACAATAGAGAAGTCAATGAAGTATCTACGTACTCGGCCACGGGCTCGGTCAAAGTACTTTATTGCTGTGCCTTCATATCCCCAAGACACAACATTTGGATTACGGTCAACATAGAGCATGAACTTCAGCTCAAGAGCACTTTTATACTCTGGCCGGTCTTTTCCAACATATTTCTCAGGATGTTGTGGAAGAAAAAGACCACACGCAGCATTTGAGTACTTTCCACGGTTGTTCTTGTCAGCAATATGGACCATGTATATAATTACATTGGAGGCATTGAGAACAGACTGCTGGCGTTGACTGCTGCTGTGCACTTCTTCACTTTCTTCTCATCTTGCCATTTTCCACGGCTAGCCATCCACAACTTCATCTGCAGTGAGTCATACACCATAGTGTCAAGCACTTTAGGGCTAGCAAACGTCTTGATGTTGCCTGTTGCTAGCACACGTTCATTGATGTCTTTCTCTCTAGTCTTGCCATCAAACCAGACAAAGAACTTAGATGCTTTGCCAGTCTCTATCATCTTCTTTGTTGCTGCTAGCCCAGGAGTGTCATTGTCAAATGCGACAACAACTTCATGATGAGGCCATCTCTCTTTTATGAGCTTTAGTTGGTAATCAGTGAGCGACTTTGTCCCTGTTGCTATGCCATTCTTGACAAACAGACTGTCATAAACTCCTTCGAATGCAAATATCTTGTTGTAGCTTGGATCAACATTGTCAAGGCCATACAGCAGCTTCTTCTTGCCTTTTGGGAACATGTACTTCATCTGCTTCAGCTTCAAGAAGTCATTCAATTGGTAGTATGCATCTACCCCGTTTACGCGCCATGGTATAAGGATGTACTCTTCTAAGCCATCTTTTGACACGGCTGAGTACAATGGCTCTTTCAAGAATGGAGCATCAAGAACTCTTCTACTTTGCAAGTACTCTTTTGCTTTTTCAGTCAATGGCTTCTTCATTGATGTGTCAAGAGCAGGCTTCAAGTTGAACACGCTTGGCTCATCACTTGGACTAGGCATCCATGTAGTTGATGAAAGCGAGCCATCAAACCCCGACTTCAAGAACAAGTTGACATACTCTCTATGTATAGCTTCATAGTCTGGCCCTGACAGAATCTTCAATAGCTTTATTCCAGACAGACTTGCTCCACAGTTGAAGCAGTAGTATGAGCAGTCTTTGTTCAAGTATATCCATCCACGCTTCTTTGTTGCAGACTTCTTTGAGTCACCACAGATGAAGCATCTGCAGTTTATCTTGTCTCCAACCCTGACATTTGGCTGTGGAAGATACTGCAGTATCTTGTCTCTTAAGAACTGTATGTACTCAAATGAGAGCATCAATGCTGCTTTCTACTTGTCTGTCCAATGTCTTCTGTTGGCCTACGCTTGAGCATCTCATTGGCAACTTTGTCAAGCATCTCTATGTTGTCTTCTGACATTGTTATGAAGCTCACTAGTTCCCACATAGTCAAGTCAATGGTGTTGTACTTGCCTTCAACTAGATTGTATGTCAAGACTGAAGTAGGGTCTTTTGTCTTTATCCCATCAAACTTAGACTTCAAAGCTTCTTTCTTCTTAGCTTCTTTTAGCGCTGAGAAGACTGCTATGAACCGCGTGTTTGATGTGCAGACTATGTCTTTCAAGACAGCGTGCCCTTTAGGCCTAAAGCGCATATGGACAAGGTTGTACTGGAGAAACAGTTCAAGGTCTTGCTTGTTGTGCTTAAGCTTTGACCACTTTGACAAGTTGTTTGCTGCAGCTTCAAGAACTTTGTTGCCAGAATTGGCCATCTTCTCAACCAAGTCTAGCATGCAAGTCATCCTTTCAAGAGCGTGCTATACACATTGACATTGAAGTATGTTCCATTCTTGCCTTGCACATGTGACTGGCTAAGCAAGCACCCTTTGTCCATGTAGTCAATCTTTATGTCATCTGACTGTATGCAGTTGAACAGGTTCATCCTCTCAAGGTCAATTATCAAGTTCTTTCCACTAGGGATGGCTCCAAGTGTCACTAAGCCAAACTTCAATGTTATCTCTTTTCCAATGTCAGTGCTCTTGTTGCCAAGTGTTGCAAACACAGCATTAGCTTCCATGTCATCTTTTGTCTCAAGATAGACATTCACAGACTTTGAGTCAGTGAACAAGAATGAATGGCCATTGACTCTCTTTATGAGGTCACTTGTAGTCTTGAACTCAAACAGTGGCTGCATCTTAGCTTCAACTTTCTTTGATATCCACTTTGCTATAGTAGACTCATTGCATGTTGAGTACTTCATCTTGAACTTCTTAGACTTGAACATCAGGTTTGGCCTACTGTACTTTATCTCAAGTTCAGAAAAGTCATCTCCATGAACTTCTTTTGCTGTTGCCAGCACTCTATTCAGCATCCCTATGTTGTCAATGCAGAAGTCAAAGTGGTCTTTTGAAGCTACAGCATTAGTAGTCAACTCACATCTAGCAGCAACATCACGAGCACCATATATCTCTAGCCCACTTGGAGACACTATCAACTTTGCAGCATCAACAAGCTTTGCTGCAGTCTTCATTGTCTCAAAGAAGAGGCCAAAGTCATTTATCTCTATCACATTTGCCATATCTATATCATATACAGTCTAGGCAATTCTTAAATGCTCTGCCCATTTGCGGCAAACTGCGCTTTCATCTCAATGTGCTTTGCAACTGCTGAGTCATTTGGAATAGGGAAATTCCACTTTGCCCTGAACTTCACTTCATTGTCAAGAAATGATGGAGTCAATATTGACCTTCCAACTGAATAGTGGCATAGGTCTTTCTGCACCATGACTCCAAGCTTCAAGCCATACTTCATCACAGCTTGACATGAGATGTCGCTGTCATAGAAGTCAAAGTCTCCAAGAGACTCATCAAATGCTATGCTTGAGTCAAGTGCTCTTCTAGTGAAGATGATGCAAAGGCCATCAATACATGCAACTTCAGTATCCATCACATTAGGTGAGTGCTCGCTGAAATATGATGTTTGGTCTCCTAGTTCACCATGCGTGACACATCCCCACTTCTCATATGGAGTAGGGTTACTCCCTGTCCACCAGTTCAAAGGGCTCTGTGACACATTGAAAGTAGATGTCCCACATAGTCCAATGATGTCATACTTGTTGCCAACCTCAACTAAGTGCTCAATGAAGCTTTTTGCATTGAATGACACATCAGCATGCATGAAGACAACATAGTCATTCTTCTTTGACTTTCTTTCTTCAGCTAGTATTCTATTGTAGACCTTTGGAAGGCCTTCACTGTTGTTTGAGATGTACTCAACATCAATAGATGCCAATCCATTTGCCAAGTCAAACTTGTCTTTCAGCATCTTGAAGCTTGTGTCTTTAGACACTACTGCAAACTTAATGTCCATGCGCTCTCCTCATCCTTCTACTAGTTTTTCTACAGCATCAACATCTGCCATTGACACCTTCTCTTCAACTAATGTCCAGCGTTTTGCTTCAATGTGCTTTCCATTAAGATTGACAATCTTGTTGTTTGAATCATTCACAACTCTAAAGTTGCTTGCTTCTGCAGGAGTGAGCTTCATCCACTGCTTTTGGTAGACTTTGTCACCATCATACTTGACTTCAATGTCACCAATTGTGACAATCTTTGGCTTTGGCTTTGCTTGCTCAACAACCGGCATTAGCGCAGATTGCACAGGAATAGCAATTGTCTGTTGGCTTAGCCCTGGATCTACAGCAGAAGATGTCTGCTGCACTGGCACTGGAATTGCTCGGTTGTTCTGTGGAATAGCAGGTGTCTTGCTGCTAGTTGGCTCATCAACAAAAGGGTCAATCTCTCTTATGACTTTTATCCGTTGGTCACACATAGCATACTGCTTCTGGATCTCCATGAACTCGTTCTTGTCAGCAACTTCTATTATGTTTGGCCGACCACCATCTAGTGCTGGGTCACTTCTTACTGGCCTCCACTGTGGCTGTCCATGGTTTGAGTCAGCTTTCTCATAGTCTGCCTCATACACTTGAATCTCAAGCTTGTGCTTTCTTCTTGGCTGAGGCTTATGCTCAGTTTTAGGTGTCTGCTCACTCATCTTCTCTTCTTTCTTCTTGAATAGATGCTTTATGCTGTCTAGAATTGACATCTTGAATACATTGTACACTCATAGAAGCTTTAGTCTTGCAATGTTGTCCGTCTTCTCAACTAAGATCAACCGGTCAAACTGCTCAGCAGTCACTTCTGGCCTATGGCTTATCACAAACACATTCTGCCCTTGGCTTCTAGAGTACTCTTTGAGTATCTCAATTATGCTCTCAACACACAATGAGTCAATTGCGCTGTCAAAATACTCATCAAGGACAAGCAAGTTAGAGTTCAAGCCATTCCTTATAGACATGAAGTCTCTAAATGCAAATGATGTTGCCACCATTATGCGCATCCGCTCACCTGCTGAAAAGTTGCTCCACTCATAAGTCCCACTTGACGTGATGAACTCATAGTCCATGTCTTCATCAAACTCTACATAGTACTTTGCACCTAGCTTTGTCAAGTAAGTCTTGATCTTGTTGTTTAGCAGCACTATCAAGTCTCTTATGATGAACTTTCGGACAGTGTCCTGTGAGACTATGCCTTCAGCAAACTTCAAGTAGTTTGCTCTGTCTTCTATCTTTCCAAGCTTTGCTGTCTCTTCTTTGATGTCTGCTTTGCACTTCTCTATGAGTTCAATGTAAGGGTTGACTGCCTTCTTCTCTTTCTCAAGACTGCTCTTCTCTTCATTGAGCTCAGACTCAACTTTCATCAACTCTCTGCTTGCACGAGTGGACTCATCTACTAGCTCTTTTAGCTTGACTTTTGCTTTGTCAATCTTAGCTTTAGTCTCTTTAGCTTTAGTTGATGCTGCTTCAATGCTTGCTTCAAGCGCTTCTTTTGACTTAGAGAGAGCATCTCTCTTTGCACTGATCTCTTCTACTTCTTCAAGCATCTTGTCAAGGCTGTAGTGCTTCATGAACACTGGCTTGCAGTCAGAGCACAGCTTCTCAAGTATGTCTTTGTGCTTTCCAATGACTTTCTCTCTAGATGACTTTGACTCATCAAGCTTGTGGATCCCTAAGTCTACCTTACTGTCTTTCATCTGCAGTTCTCGAATGCTCTCAATCTCAGAGTCATAAGCCTCTCTTAGCTTCTCGATGGCAGTCTCAAGCTTTGCAACAACTGATGCATTTGACTTGACTTCAACTTTCTTGGCATCTTCGCGCCTCTTCTCTAGCTGCACTATTGACTCAGACATGACCTTGAGCTTTGCTTTCCTAGAATTCTCATAGCTCTCCATCCGTGCTTCATAGTCTTCATAGGCCTTGTTGAGGACCATCACTCTATTCTGCCCAGCAAGCGACTCTTTCTCAAGAGCTAGACTGTCTTTGTGGATGAGCTTGAACATGTCTTCAAACACGCCAATGTCAAAGAGCTTCTCAACAAACTCTTTCTTGTCTGCCTTCTTGAGCATGTAGAAGTTGTATGTCTGGTCAGCAGTCAACAGCATTGTCCTAAGGAATATTGTCACGTCACAGTGGATGAGCTCTTTCTCAATGAAGTCTTGTGTCTCAGGAATTGTTGACTTTGTGATGTCAATGTCTTTGCCATCTTCAACTTTCAGCAGCTGTAGATATGAAGACTTCCCTTTTGCCAAGCCTCTCCTTATCTTGTAGTCTTCACCATCTACAGAAAATGTCAAGACTAAGTCCATGTCTTTGTCTTTGACATACTTGTTCACTAAGTTCTCATTCTTGATCTTAGTCTGCAGTTGGCCAAACAACACATACAAGACTGCTGCCCAAATGTTGCTCTTTCCACAGCCATTCTTTGCACCAGGTATGTCATTGTTCTTGCCTTGGACTAAGTTCATCCCTCTGCATGATGCAATGTCAAGTGACTCTTCAGCAAATGACATGAAGTTCCTAATCTCTATTCTCTTGAAGTCAATTCTCATTAGTCTTCTCCAACTGCCGTGTTATAATAGTTTTTCATTATATTGAATAACTTCGTTTTGTCTATGTTTGCACTGTTGAGAGCGCTGTCTTCTAGTTGGTTGATGTAGCTCTCAATGTAGTCAAGCTTGCTTTTCTTGAGCATCTTCACAAGGTTGTCTTGATGCTCAACATCTTCTTTTGTGAAGTCTAGAGCAACCTGGTAGTCTGGAAGCAGCTCTTCATATGGCTTGAAGCTTGCAATCTTTTGGTTGACTCTCAAGTCATCTTCTAGTGAGATGTCAGCATCATACACTTTCTGCACAATGTTCCCTTTAGCAGCACTGAAGTCAAATGCATCTACTCCAACTTTCATTATGCTGCTGCTCTTGAACTGGACATGCTTTGGGATGCCATCAATCTCAAAGAAGCTGTAGTTGCCTAGCTCATCAATCTCATAGAAGCCACACTTGCATCCAATGTCTCCTAAGTTCTGCTCATAAGGGCTGCCAACAAATATGAACTTCCGCCCTTTGACTGCCATCTCTTTGTGCTGGTGTATGTGGCCTGCAAAGATAGTCCCTTTCTTCTTTGCCAGCTCTATGAAGCTGCCTAAGAAGTCTTCTGGCTTGCTACTAGTGCTACTAGAGCTTTCTAGAGAAGAGTCTCCATCAATAGATGATGCTACATTGCTAGATGCTTCTTTAGCTCTAGAGTGCTCTTGGATGTAGCTTGACACTAAGAACTTTGAAGATATGTCAAAATGTCCAAACAAGAAGTCATATGACTCTGGCTTGAAATTGCTCAAGTCAGACAGCCAAGGCACTAATAGTGCTTTCTTGGCATTCAATTCAACTTCTATTGGCTTGTCAATGACATGCACCCGTGCATTGTCTCTGAAGATGTTGATAGAATTGACATCTGTTGAGTTCTTGTTGAACAAGTCATGGTTGCCAAGCACCATGTAGACATCACACTTCTTTGCAAGAGCCTGAAGGCACCTGTATGCAATGTTCAATGTGTCAACTGTAAGAGCATTCCTCTAATGGAAGTAGTCTCCACAGAAGATGATGCTTGCAATGTTGTCTCTAGACACCGCATCAAGCAGTCTCTTTATGACTAGCGCACCAATCTTCTGCCGAAGTGGAGAGTTGCTTTTTACACCAAAATGTTGGTCTGTGAAGACTAATGTCTTTCCTTCTAGTCTATTCATATTTGATAGAGTACACACATAGACAAAAAAGTGAGGCTATGCAGCCTCACTTTCTTTTGCCTTAAGCAGATGGTGCTTGTCACATCATCCCTGGAGTTCCACCACACCCACCTGGAGGGCATCCACCAGTCATAGATGGAGCAGACTTGTCTTCAACATAGTCTGTGATCAAGCAGTCTGTTGTCAAGAGAAGCCCACCAACGCTTGCAGCATTCTGTATCTCATTCACTACAACTTCTGTTGGGTCAATGATTCCATCTTCAATCATGTCAACATACTTCTTAGTTATCACATTGAAGCCTTGTCCATCATCCATCTCATTGATCTTGCCAACTACCATGGATGAGTCAATGCCAGCATTCTCAAGAATCTTGCGGATTGGAGCTTCAAATGAGTCAGCAAGTATCTTTGCGCCAACTTTCTCATCTTCACTCAAGCTAGCAGTGCTTATCCACTTCTCAAGGTCTCTCTTTGCCAATAGAAGCATCACGCCACCGCCATAGACAATGCCACTTCTGACCGCAGCTTTTGCTGCAGAGAACGCATCATCAACACGGTCGCGCTTCTCTTTGCGTTCAGCATCTGTTGTTGCTCCAACAGATATCACGCCAATTCCAGAAGTGAGCTTTGCAAGACGTTCTTGAAGCTTCTCTTTGTCATATGTGCTCTGTGTGCTCTCAATGGCATTGCGGAGGCCTTTAGCTCTCTCTTCAATTGCTTCTGCAGACCCTGCACCGCCAATGATCACTGTGTTCTCTTTGTTGACAATGACCTTCTTCGCACGGCCAATGATTCCACTTTCAACAGTAGCGCTTTCAAGACGTGTTCCCGTCTCATCACTGACAACTTGTCCACCACAGAGAACAGCAATGTCAGCAAGTATTGCCTTGCGGTTGTCACCATATGATGGTGCCTTGATAGCAACACAGTTGAATCCACGAAGCTTGTTGACAATCAATGTTGACAGTATGTCTTCTTGCAAGTCTTCTGCAATGATCAGCAAAGGTGCACCTGACTGAGTCACACTCTGCAAGCATGGAAGAAGCTCTTGAATGTTTGCCAACTTCTTGTCAGTGACTAGTATGAATGGATTCTCTAGCTCTGCCTCATTTGTCTCAGCATTAGTCACCATGTATGGACTGATGTAGCTTTGGTCAATCACCATGCCTTCAACAATCTTGCTGTGGAGCTCCATGGTGTTTCCATCTTCTACTTTGATTGTGCCATCTTTGCCAATTTTGTCCATCACATCAGCAATGGTCTCACCAATCTCTTTGTCGTGGTTTGCTGAGACTGTTGCAACACGGAGGATGTCTTCTTTTGTTGATATTGGCTTAGATGTAGACTTGACAAACTCTACTGCGTGCTTTGCGGCCTGCATGACTCCATTCTTGACATGCGTAGAATTACTGCCAAGTGACACATACTTCAAGCCATTCTTGTATATTGATGCTGCAAGGACTGTTGATGTAGTTGTGCCATCACCACAGCGGTCATTTGACTTCTCAGCAACTTCTTTGATTGCATTTGCACCAAGGTTCTCAAAGCGGTCTTTCAGCTCAATTGCCTTGGCAACCGTGACTCCATCTCTTGAAGAATGTATAGACCCAAACTCATCAATGATCACATTACGGCCTCCTGGACCAAGCGTCACACTGACTGCTTTCTCAAGCTTCTCAACGCCAGCAAGGATCTTCTGCTTTGCTGCCTGATCATATACTATGACTTTTGCCATATGCTAGTTTCCTTTGTTTATGATTTCTAGATAAGATCATACTAGTCTAGACACGCACACACTAAAGTAAATATCTTCTAGTAAACGTCTTCAATAGACAAAAAGGCAATAGGCAATGAGAACAAGCAAATTAGACTAGGCTTATAGCATTGTAAAAGATGATGGGCGTCTCTAGAAGTAGGCAACAGCCAGCAAGATAAAGGTGTTAAATGTTGGCATAAGCAAAGACCATAAAGTCTTGCAGTTTGGAGAGTGACAAGATGTCTTCAACAACAATATTTGCTGTCATTGTTGCTTTGTCAAATGCTGTTGTGGCAGTGTTCAGCTACATATTGGCTAGGCACAACACAAAAAATAGCAAGCAAGCTAAGAAAGAAGAGTAGATTGCTGCAGCTGAAGACAAGCTAGAAGATGCCTGCAACAATGGCACTTTATCTGAATTGATAGATGCAGCAAAGAAGATAGGAGAGGCAAGACAATGAAAACTACAGATGCAGTGTGGCACAAGTTGGCAGCAGTTGCTGCAGCAGCTACTAGTGCAATTCTATTGGTTGGCTGCATGACAGAGCCAAAAGTTGAAAGCACAAAGCCATGGGAGAACCACTACTTCACAGTTGAAGACTTCAAGGAGAAGACGAGCAGCATACAGCTTGACAAAGATGAGTCAATTTGGGTGCTGTCAAACCACACGCTTAACAGGCTTTTGAGAAGTGCAAAGTGAAAGTAAATAATGCTATGGAAAAAAAGCAACAACTAGACAAAGATGTCCAAGCAGCAATTGACAAGCTCGTGTCTGACGAGTGGTTTGCTGGGCAGATGTACAAGCAGTTTGTGCTGCTTGTCAAAGAAGAAGACAGGTCAAAGATAGCTGGAGAGATGCTTGAGATAGCAGATGATGAGCTAGATGACCATCTAAGAAGCATCATTGAGTTTGCTCTCTCATACAGGTTCTCAGTGCCATCTACATATAGTGAGATGAAGAAGCTTGCAGACAAAGAAGATGTCAAGACATTTGAGAGCTGCAAGAAAGACCAAGATGCACTGTTCTACATATAGAAAGGGATTGAAGCAGAGAAGCGTGCAATTGAGACATACTAGAAGTATGTTGATGACTATGAGTTCTCACACTTCTTCTAGGACTTCAAGTTGATTGTGCAGAACAACTACTATGATGAGATTGACCATCTCAACAAGCTAGAGTTCATGAAGAGCTCTATTGAGGCTGTATAGAAGTTCAACTAAGGAGAATGGCATATATGAAGAAGCTAGCCATTTTTGCATTGATTACAGTTGTTGGGTTTGGGCTAACTGGCTGCACACATGAGAAGACACAAGCCATGCACAATGGCAATGTTGTTACAAACACTGTCCCTATGAAGGCATTCAATGATGAGACATATGTATGGGAGAGCTGGTGGTTTGGCACAAACAAAGTAGACAAGCTTGACTAAAGCTGAGGAGCTGGAAGAAGCAATTCCAGAAGTGAGGTGAACTATGGTCGGTTGGCTAAATAAGATTTTTGGAAAGAAAGCATCTGCTCCACTTGGCAGTGCAGCAGAAAACAAGTACTACATTGAGAAGTACAAAGACTTTGACAAAGCTATAATGTCATACTATCAGGCTAAAGACCACAATGGCCAAATAGTTGATATTGATGGCATTGTGAATCCTTTGAAAATTGACAACAGGCAAGAGTGCTCAGTGACTGACTAGCAAGGAACCAAGCCTCATTGTGCAGCTTACTCAATATGCAATCTCTGTGAAGCGCTCATTTGGAAGAAGACTGGAAAGCTCATCAACATAGATGCAGACTAGGTGTATGCCAAGGCAAAGCAGATAGATGGTGATATCAACTCAGATGGAACTTATCTTGAAGCTGCTATCAAAGCCGCACTTTAGCTTGGTGGGTTCAATGGCTCAAGCATCAAGATTGGCACAGTGTACAATGATGGAAGTGACAATACTGTTGAGCTTGTGAAGTTCTTGCTGCACAAGTATGACTTCTTGCATGCTGGATTCTAGATCACTAAAGACTGGTATTCAGCAAGTGGCAAAGACTATTTCATCAAAGGTGGAGGAGCAAGTCTTGGAGGACATGCAGTGCTGCTTTGTGGATATGACCACGATGGTGTCTACATCTAGAACTCATGGGGAGCATCATGGGGAGCAAAAGGCTTTGGCATTCTTCCTTGGAGCACTTTCAAGAAGCAGTTCATGTATGCATGCTATCTCCAAGGATCACTTGACATTTGATTTCAAAGAAAGACAATGTTATGGAAACACTGACAGACAAGACTATTGATCCGCTCACAGCAAGATATTTTTGTATGTTTGCGGATGGAAGCTTGAGACAATTCTTAGCTCAAGTCAAAGATGAGAAGAGCATAAATGACACGGCTGAGAAAATGGTCAAAGCCAAGTTCAAGAAGCAAACACTTGATGAAGCTGAGACTAAGAGAAGAACCGCATTCATCAATGAAGCTTGGTTCAAAGATGGGATGAAAGATGCACTGAGCAAAGTGAAGAGCTAGGTGGCTAGTGCTAAAGACAGTGCAAAGAATGAGATAGCAGATGTTGTTGCAAAGACATCAGCTGCGTCTGCATAGTCTGCAGTTGACACAGTCACAAGTGCAGCAAACTAGCAAAAGCTTGCTGGATTGGCATCTAAGGCTGGACATGAAGCTAGTGCAGCAGCAGTTGACACAGCAATAGACAAGCTGAATGCTAACCAAGAAGTACTGAAGAAGATGGCTAGCGACGTCGGCGCTTCTGCTGGATCTTCAGCTGGCACTTCTGCAACACAAGCTGCAATTGACACACTAGCAGCCAACAATGCTAAGCTAGACTAGATTGCAAACAGTGCTGGAGCTTCTGCGGCACAAGGAGCAGTTGACACTATAGCTGCAAACAACAGCAAGCTACAGAAGATTGCTAAAGACGCTGGAGCATCTGCAACATCTGGCGCTTTGGCTCAGTTGAAGAAGTCTGCATCTAGTGCATTGTCTCTAGCAATGCCATGGCTCGTTGGTGCTGCAATAACAACTATTGGAGCGTTTCTTTGGCCAAAGATAAAAGGCACATTCAAGAAGATGTTCAGAACATCTGCAAAGACAAAGAATAGCTTAGCATTTGTCAAGTTCAAAGATGTTGATGAGAACGACTGGCAATTCTACTTCAGCCGTGACAAAATGCTTTGGAAACTTGACAACATGAGCAGTGGAGAAGATGTCACTAGACAGAACACTCTTGCTTTCATGGAGACTAATTTTGCAAAGACTTTCATGGCAAGATGCCAGCAGTTCATTAGAAATGTGCTTGATGATGAATTGAATACAAGCATATTGCTCAAGCAGCAAGATGATGGATTCAAGAAAGATCTTGAGTTCATTGTGAGCAACAAGTCTAAGATCTATGACCGAATGTTTAGTGGAAAGTGCTGAGACAAGAAGTGCAATATGAAAATGCTAAGAAAGCTAGCTCAAGTGAGCTAGCTTTCTTGCTTTGTAGTGCTATCTTTTCACTTAGCCATTCTTGACTTAAGGTACTTGTATGCCTCTTCATCAATCTCAGGCTTCTCTCCAACAGCAAGATCTGTCTTGACAACACTCTTGTATCCATTTACAAAGCCTACTACTGCAGCGCTCACAAGCTCTTTGACATCTTTCGCCTTAGGGTACTTCACAAAGACATAGTCAATGCCATCACATGCAACACCAAGAGCAAGCTTTGCAACTTTAGCACCAGCCTCATCAAGCTTTCCAGCATCAACAAGCTTCTGGAGCTCTTCAGCAATAACTGGAGTCCAAGCTTCGGCAAATGTCTGGCCTTCACCAGGGACAACCTTTGACACAATGTCAAGGACATTTGCAATTGCTTCTTTCACTTCTGTCTTTGTCTTAGACAGCTCACATGCATATCCAGCAGTCTTTCCAATGATTGTAGATATTGTTGTCATCTTCTCTGGAGTTGGCAGTTTATCACATCCAGTAAGCACTGCTACCGCAGTCACTACTGCAGCACCAAGCATAAGTATGTTTTTCATTGTTGTAGATTTCCTTTATTAGTTCACAAGAATAAGATATGCATCTAGAAACAGTAGAGATCAAATGAGCTTGTACAGCTGCTTGTTAGACTCTAGCTTTGCATATAGATGGCTTCCATCAGACCACAAGTATGTCTTTGTGCCTTTGAACTTGTAGAAGTTCTAGTTGTTGGCATTGAACTGTCCATCATCTTCTTTGTCTAGCCGTATGTCATTGAGTGATCTTGGCTTAGTGTCATCAAGAGTCTTGTCATATAGACTGTCCAAGCACATCTCAACTTCACCTCTAGTAGCTTCATAGTCACATGCCAACTAAGTTGACTCACCTTCAATGTTTATGAACACTATCTATGAGTCTGTTGCCTTGAGCCATCTAAGGTCTTGCTCAAACATGCACTAGTGAGATGGAAGTGCAATAGAGTTTGACGCAATCTAGTAGAAGCTGCCAGTAGCATCCATGAATATGAGGTCATATCCATTTGTCAGCAGTCTTGACCCAACGCCAAATCTTATCAAGTCTACTGCTGTGCCATCATCAATGAAGTCATACTTCTCATGCTGTGGCCCAGGAGCTTGCTTGTCATATTCATCTACTATGCCATCATACCCACCATATGCAGCATCTTCACTTATGTCAACTTTCTTGGTGTGCACGCCAGATATGTCATTGTAGGCACTGACTTCTCTGTCGCCAACTTTGTCATACATTGACACTTCTTCTGAGACAATGTCATCAATGGCCTGGTTGTAGTCATGGACTTCTTGGATTCTGTCATCTGCATCAGACTGTGGTGCGCCATCTTCATATGAGTTGACATACCTCTTAGCTTTGCACTTCCATATGTACTTGTGCATAAGAGGGCTTATTCCATCTTGAGTCAACTGCTTGTCAAAGCAGTCAGTTATCTCATACTTCTCTCTGTTCTTGTCATCAGGAAAGTCAATCTCTACTATGTCACCAACAGCTGGCCTAATCAAGTCAACATACTTCCCTATCTTGTCAACATCATAGAACAAGACTGAGCCATGGACATATCCTGACAGAATGCTAGAGAATGTCTAGCTGTCTTTCTGCACTTTGTCTACTCTATATGTCAAGTAGATGAGTGTCTCAAGATAGTCATCATTCTCAATCTTGTACTTCAATGAACGGTACAAGTCAGAGTTCACTGGAAACTAGACATTGAAGTCAGTGTGCTCATATGGGTCACACACAATAGTGTATGTCTTGCCATACTCATATGGCTATATCATAGCTCTAAATCTGCCAGACAGCATGCTGCATCTGTAGACTGGCTGTGCTGACTCAAATCCAAGCTCATATGGAAACTCATGCGATGACAGACTGTAGTCTTTTCCACTGTATGACACAGATGAAGACACAACTTCAGGGACCTCACAGACTATCTATGTCTCTTGAATTGGATACTCTTTCAGCTGTCCACACTTTGTTGCCAATGCACAGGCAAAGTCTAGCTTGTCAAAGTGGAAGTCTATCTCTGCATTTGGAGAGTATCCAAGCTTGTTCATCATGAATATGTCTTGCTGCACATCAGCATAAGTTATCATGTCAACTGACATAGAATAGTCAGGGTTTGTCTCATACCCATATGCTCTTTTCAATATTGCATTCTCATCTATAGACTTCTTGAACACAGATGCAAACTTCTCATCTAGCTTGTAGTATGTGCAGTCAATGCCATATTGCCTTATCTAGTCTCTAAGTGCATTTCCAATGATCCTGCTCTCTTCTTCAAGGCCTTTTCTCTTAAGATATCTTATCTCATCATGCTATGACTGAAGTATTGACATATCAACTACTATTTACCTCATAGAACATATGTCTAGAAATCTATCTACTGCAGTCTCATATGCATCAAGAGTAAATAGAAATGTCTGATGAGATTAAGACAGTTGGTCGATTCAGATTCACACATAAACCTAAAGAAGGAAAACAAAAAATGAAACTGTTGGACATAATGAAGAAGTATGACCGTTGTGTTGTACGTGAGAGTGCTAAGCTCACAAAGATATACAATTTGCTCATCAAAGAGTCTGAAGAGGCCGATGACATCAATGAGGCAGAAGTCTGCCCTGACTGTGGCAATGACCCTTGCACATGTGAATCTGACAAAGACACTGAGATTGATGAAGGCATGGGTGCCGCTGCTGCAGGTGGTGCTGTTGGCGCAGCAGTTGGTGGACCAGTTGGTGCTGCTCTTGGCGGAGCTGCTGGTGCTGCTCTAGAATCTGACAAAGAAGAAGATGCTGATGCCAATGAGTCAGATGAAGCTATGACTGCTGAAGAGTTCTTTGGCGAAGCTGAAAAAGCAGCTGAAGCCAATGAAGAAGACAAAGAGACAGACGAGTCTGAAAAGTCTGAAGAAGACAAAGAGACATCTGAAGCAGAAGAGATGATGTCAGCTGAAGAGTTCTTTGCAGAAGCTGATGCTGATGCTGAAGACAAAGAGACAGACGAGTCTGACAAGTCTGAAGAAGACAAAGAGACAGATGAGTCTGAAAAGTCTGAAGAAGACAAAGAGACAGATGAGTCTGAAAAGTCTGAAGAAGACAAAGAGACATCTGAAGCAGAAGAGATGATGTCAGCTGAAGAGTTCTTTGCAGAAGCTGATGCTGAAGACAAAGAGAACACAGACGAAGTAGATGAGTCTGAAAAAGAAGACAAAGAAGACAGTGAAGTGTCTGAGTCTGATGACAGTGAGAAAGAGAACGACACTGTTGATGAGTCAGATGAAGTTGATGAGGATGAGGAAGACGAGAAGAATCTTGAAGAGTCTTTGAAGTCATACCGCCGCGCCAACCACCGTCTATTCAATGACTAATTGAACAAGTCTAGTTGTAGACATGAAGAAGGCTGAGATTAAATCTCAGCCTTTCTTTTTTGCCTCAGTCAATCTCAAGCTAGATGACTTTGTCTGGCTTCTTGTGGTACATCTTCTTGTATATCTTAAGCCGCTCTTCTAAGTGCTTCTAAGAGTACTTAGTGTTCCAAGACAAGTCTATCACATGTGCTTTGTCTTTTGACCCATGAAGCCGTAGTGTGCGGCCAATAGACTGTATTGTACGTGAAAATGCCTTGCTTGATGTCAAGAACACAAGGTTAGACAGCCTCTTTATGTTGACTCCTGTTGACATGACTGCATTCTATGCAATGAGCAAGTTTCCATCTGACTGCTCAAACTTTGCTCGTATGTCTTCACGGTCATGCACATCAACAGAGCCATCAATGTAGTAGACATTCTTGTCTTTGTACAGCTCTTTTGCATACTCATACAAGCTAGTGCCAATGTCAATCCTGTCAAACAGCATGAGAGTGTTTGACTTCAAGCTTATCAAGTATTCAAATGCAGGCTTGTACAAGTCTTTGTACCACTTGTTGAAGTAGTCTTTCTCTGCAATGTATGCGTCATTGAACATGACATCACTCTCACCATTGGCAACAGCATCAGCATTGAACTTTATGTCTGTGTTCAAGCTGAACAAGAGCTTTGTGTCATAGTCTATTGACTTCACACGTATCTTCAAGAGTGTTATGTCAAGCTTAGATATGAACCCTTTGTCCTAAAGGTTTGTTATCTCTTCAATGAATACCACTCTGCCAAACATCCCTATCAACTGCCACTTCTAGTACAAGTCACGAGGAAGAGTGCCAGAACAGCCAACCTTGACTTTAGTGTCAAGAGACTCTATCAACTCTCTTGTTGACTCAGCGGTGCATGTGTGGACTTCATCTGCAAAAAGCACGTCAAACTTTGGCAAGCATGCTTTGTTCTTGAAGACATATTGCCTATTGGCAATGACAACTTTTGCTGTCAAGACATTGTTCTCAAGACGCTCTCTCTTGCTCAATGACCCAGAGAACTTTGCCAAGTCTCGTCTGTCAAATCCATAGTCAATCAAGTCATCATAGAACTGCACAACGAGCTAAGTGTTAGGCACAAGAATGAGTGTCTTTGCATTTCTGTCAACATGCTTCCACATGTTCCAGACAAAGTTTGCAATCACCAGTGACTTTCCACCAGCAGTAGGGATCTCTATCAATCCTCTTCCAAATCCGGCAGTGAACAACTGCCGCAGTGCTTCTTCTTGATAGTCTCTATAGTCAAATGGATGTGCACAGTCTTTTTCTGGAATCCCTTCTGCTAGCTGCTTCTCTCTTAGACGCCTTAGTTCATTGTTCCGTCCAGTGTCTTCTGCAATGTTTGCAACTTCAAATGGCTATTTCACAATGCCTTTCAATGGCAGTAGATAGTCATCAATGTACTTTTTGCAGTTTGCTGACATTGCTATGCATGACAGCCCACCATACTGTGTCTTTATCCATGACAATATCTCAAAAAGAAGTCCTGGAGAGAAGAATCCAAAGTTGTTTATTGCATAGAGGTACTCTTTGGCTTGATATCCATATCTCTCTGTGAAGAATGCTGCGCTGTTCTTCACAGAGAATGCTCTCTACAGCTCATCAAATGCGTCATGCTCTCTGCATATGATGCGCAGCATTCTCATTGAGCTGTCATATGATATACGGAAGACTTTGCCTTGAGGCACAGCTTCATATATGCTCTAGAATGTGTCAGAATAGTCTTCCATCTCAATGGGCCATCTATAGTTTCAATGCATCTATTGAGTTCTTTATGTTGAATCCAAATGAGTTCAATATGTTCAATGCTCTTTCAATGTAGTCAATGCAGTCTTGTGTGTTCTTGAATAGAAGATTGAGCTTCTTTATGTTCTCATCATTTTCTGCAATCTTGTCTTCAGACTTCATCTTCAATATAGAGTCTTGCACTTTAGATGATGCTGTCTTGCTCTTCAATATCTTCTGTTTAGCATCAATGATTCGTTGAAGATTCTCTTTTTCAAGAAATAGATAAGAGATCCACTTAGCCCAAATAGAAGAGCAGAGTAGAGATTTTTCTCTAAGGTTGAATTCTGTCAACTTCACGTCAGAGTTTAGTTCTTTGATGTAGTTAGACAAGACTTGATTTGTTTTTATTTCAACGATTTTAGAATTCTATTCCATAAAGATAAAATACTCTTCTTGACTTGTCTATTCTGTCGAAATGGCTTAAGCCATTTCGACAATGAAGACAGATTCAAATAAGCAAATTGAAATACATATTTTGACTAAAGACAAAACTAGATTTTTTTTATACCTCAGTTGAAGCACAAATTAAAAAAAAATGAATTGTCTGCATCAATGATGTTCTGCTTCTATGAGATCTTCTATTGCCAAGAAATTCAGTTTAAAACTTGGACTTACTTCTGTTCTGTTTTTTCTCTAGAGACAGCATTGAAGTGTCTATGATACTATACTTCTTTCTAGACTTCTTGCGCAATTGCAATATCTGCATGTGAGGTAAATAAAGTAAAAATCTAATGGCAAATAAGGTTTGAAGCATGTCATCAAGAAAAATCTAGAGTCCAGGAATTGAAATAAATGAGATAGACCGTTCGCAATATGGCAAAGTTGACTATAGCCTGCCAAATTCGCCAACATCATTGATAGTCGGCTTTGCGTCAAAAGGAGAAGACTACTCACTGCAGTGGATAAACTCAAAGTAGACGCTTGATGACACATATGGCTAGCCTGAAAATGAGTTTGAGCGGTACTTCTACAATGCACAGTATGAGATATTGAATAGAGGTGGCACATGCATTGCTGCAAAGCTTCCATATGCTAACGAGTCTAAAGACTAGTACAACTATGTTGACTTCTTCTTGAAGTTCAAGACATTGTCTGAAGAGACTGGCACTTCTAATGCATAGACTAGCACAAACTAGACGATAAATGACCAAACTACTATAGGCAGTGAAATTGACTAGTCTAGTGTTGAGTATGGAGAAGACAGCATTCTAGATGTAGATCTTGGCCCACTTGTTGACAACCCTATTCTTGAAGTGCTGAATGTAAATGACTCTAGCTTGACGTCATGTATAGAAGTCAAGACTTAGCCAAGCAAGATACAGTTTGATCAACTACTGTATGGTGGATGCTCACCAATGAGCAGACTTGACTAGTTGCTGACAAAAGAGGCAAAAGTCCCAGCAAGGACTATTAGAGTGTATGATATCACACGGTCACAGTACAAGAAGTTTGACACTAGCCGCTAGTCAATTGTCAGTGCTGACTTTGGAGATGGAAATGTTGACAAGTTCTCAAATGACTTCCTTGGAATAGTCCCAGTAGTTGTGACACCTGCAAATGCACTGTTCTTCTAGAACATGCTAGACTTTAGTGCAGTTGACTCAAGCCTTGGCATATCACCAGAGTGCTTCAACTCAGCTAGAACGTTTGTGTCATAGAGAAATGACCGTGTCAAGCTGGACTTTACCAGTATCTACAACTACTTAGTGATGCCAATCTAGTCTACAGCAGATGTTGATGATGACACACCAAGCAGAATGCGGTGGACATCTCAAGAAAGCGTGTCAAGACGCGCAGCTCTTGCATTTCCATTGATAAACTATGACAGCTATGGGCATTTCCAGCAAGACAGCATGAAGAAGATTGGCATCGTCGTGCTTAAAGCATTCAAAGACACTGACAACAATGGAAAAGTGAACTTCTAGCTGCTTGAGAGCTTTGTTGGGTCTCTTGACCCAACTGCTAGAGACCCAATAACAAAGGCCAATGTGTTCATTGATGATGTTGTGAATGCATCTTCACAGTTCATACGTGTGTTCTCAAATGCAAACTTGACAGAGTTGAAGAATGCGTCGACAATCACAATGAGCCAACAGCCTCTAGTGTCACTAGGCTTCTACAAAGTTGACTGCAGAAAGAAAATCAACTACAACACATCTATAGTGCAGCCACTTACACGCATACTTGAAAATGCCTAGAACCCATACACACTGCCACTTGACTTAGTTGTTGACGCTGGCATGTCAAACATTGCAAACATTGCATACAGCTTTGGTGGAGAGATAGATGTTGACAAGATGCCACTTGTGTCTAACTTCTCTAGCTAGAAAGTAGACAGTTGGAAGATGATGTCAAGCGCAGATGTTGCTGGATGGAAAGCTGTGCTCAAGAAGCTTGATGACTTCTGCAAGTACACTCGTAGAGACTGCATGCTGTTGACAGATGGACTTAGGCAGTTCTGTCTTGAAGGTGATGCAAAGATTGTCAGAAAGACAGCTCCATACAACACAGTGTCAAATGCAATACTTCCAAAGCTGAAGTACATGTCAAATGTTCTTGAGTCATCATATTCTGCTGGCTACTGCAATTGGTTCTATGCACAAGACAGGAGCTCTAGTGACTACATGTGGTTCCCTCCATCAATAAAGGCTTCTGGCGTGTACATCTACTGTGACACATACTTCTAGCCATGGAGTGCACCTGCTGGAATGACACGTGGAATCTTAAGAGATGTTGTAGATGTTGCATTCACTCCAAATGAGGACGAGGCTGGAAAGATATACAATGCACAGTGGAACTATGCAATGAACTACCCTATAGATGGTGTTGTAGTAGAAGGCCACAAGACATTCTAGACACAGCGGACTGCTCTTGACAGAGTCAATGTCAGAAGACTACTGCTGTATCTTGAGAAGCGTACAGCAAGACTTGCACGTCGGTTTGTGTATGAGGGCAACACACCATACCTTAGGCAGACATTTGTTGACATGATCAGGCCAATATATGAAGATGCTGTTCATAGGGATGGCCTTAGAGAGTATGCAATAAAGTGCGATGACGAGTTGAACACACCTTAGGTGATTGAGAACAACGAGCTTAGGTGCAGGATAGCTGTGAAGCCAGTCAAGACAGTTGACTTCATTGTGATTGACCTCATTGCAACACGGCAGAGTGCAAGTGTCACTGAAGAAGTTCTAAGATAAAGAGAAAGAGAATAGGCATGAAAGAAAAAACAAAATACACATAGCATTAGATATCAGAGTCTATATGCTATTGGTCAAGAAAGCTTCTTGATGAAGGGTTGGCAACAGAAGATGAGCTGAGAGACTTGATTGGTGAAGGCCTCTTCAGACGAGCCATTGGCGCAGTGAAACGCGGCGTTGAAGGTGTCAAGAATGTGGCTACAGCAGTAAAAGAGGCTCCAAAGAAGTTGTTTGACAAAGTTTTCAAGCCAAATGCAGGAGTTGTGAAGATGCTTGATGTGATCAACAAGATGTCAAAAGATGGCACAGAGCTCAAAGGAGTGAAGATATATGCAACTCTTGGCAAGTCAACATTTCCAGTCATTGACTTCTTGCTGAAAGGAAAGAAGTCATTGATGCTAGTCATTGACAAAGCAGTGTCATCTGCAAAGCCAAAGACACTAGCTGAATTAAGAGAGTTTCTCCATGACCATTTGCCAACTAAAGTAAAGGTTGCTGATGCTATTGATGGCATCTACTGTGCCGAGGCGAACAAAGAAGTGCTAAAAGCTCTGTTTGAGAGCAAATTGACAGACTACATTGAGAAGAAAGGCCTTTCAAAAGAAGATGCATTGAAGCCTGAGACTGTCAAAGAGATAAAGCGCTTGAAGATAATGAAGAAGAAAGATGAAGACATCAAAGCTGCCATTGAGAAGCACTTCAGCTAGAGCAAAGAAGAGCCTAGCGGAAAGAAGCCTAAGGCTAGCCATAGAGCTGAAGCTAAAGCCAAAGAGCCTGAGACAAAAGATGAGCCAAGCTCAAAGCCAATGGAGAAAGACCCGCCAAAAGAAGGCACATCTAAGAAGCCTGAAAAGCCTAAGAAGCCTCAATTGACAATATTTGACAACTAGCTTCTAGATGTGAAGTCACAGAAAGACAACTTAGGCTTCATCTTCAGCAAGTCTAAAGCTGAGATAAAGCTTGACAAAGAGTATGAGCACATGTTCTCAGAGTGATAGTCTCTAGCATGCAAAGATGTCTTTGGCATGCACAGTAGCTTGAGGTAAATAAAACTAAAGTTTGACAACCAATTTGAGAGATAAAGGATAACAATATGGCAATACGTACCATAACTGCTCCTGGAGTTGAGATCCGGGAAATTGACAAGTCAGGATACACAACTGTCCCTACAGGCACAGCAGTGTACTTGAAAGGATTCACAAGCAAAGGTGAGCCATACCGCCCAATGGAGATAACAACTCGTTCAGCATATGAGCAGATATATGGTGCTCCTGACACAGAAGCTGAGCGGTACACATATGCTGCAGCATGCGAGACATTGAACTAGGGTGGAAGACTTTGGATGGCACGCCTTCCATATGACAACGAGGCATTTGAGAAGATGGCCGGCATCAAGTACACAGTCTCAGAAGTTGCAGACCTCTTAAGCGAAAGCACATTCTCTGAACTACAGCAGCTAAGTGGGCTTGCCCGTATGCAGAAAGCATACAAGATCACTGGCGCCAAGAACCCAGCTCTGTACAACTTGAGTGCAATTGACGCTTACCGTGAAGATGAAGAGAAAGTCCCAGCCGACACATTCTTGATTGTTGACACAACTGGTGCAACATATGGAAGAGTCATGGAAGACGGCAGAAAAGGAGAGGAGCGTGACTTGATTGGCATTGTCCCAGTTGTCACAACAGCTGCAAATGCTCTCTATGTGCAGTCTATGCTAGATGTCAACCTCTCAAACATCCACAACTATGAGTCACTGAAGCAAGAGAAGCTGCAGACATTGAAGACATCAAGTGGATACATGAATGATGGACTTCTCTCAAGTGACGTTGTTGTCCGCTACAGCACAGAAGGCTACTTCAACATCATAAGTGATGAGCTCCAGTTGTCTACTACTTTTGTTGCTGATTGGAGCGAGACTCTCTCATCTGCAGCAGCCGCTCTTGCTCAAGCAGAAGAAGACAAAGAAACATATGCTGAAGGAATATCAGCTATTCTAAAAGACAAGTTCGTTCGTGGAAGTGTCGACTGTGTGAGTTGCGTGCTAGATGAGTCTACTGCTGAAGAAGAGATTCTTCCAGAAGAGATGGTCACAATTGATGACATCCGCAAGAACACCAAGATGGTCCTTGACTACTATGGAAAGACTATGGACCTTGCAACAATTGGACAAGTTGCAATAGCAGTGTTCTATGTGTGTGACAAGCATGGCGATGGCGATGTCCCAACTGGATTTCCAGATGGATGGCAAGTCAACACATTGAAAGAAAAGATTCTTGAGTGGTTCGAAAACCACCCAGCAAACAAGCCAACTTGGAATGTCATACTCCGCTACAGAGTCAAGACATACAATGACACATATGCTGACACTACAGTTCCAGTGACACAGTCACTTGACGCATCTGGCTACTTCCCAACCGTGCAGATGGCAGATGGTGGTGAGAGAATTGACACTGAGCACCTCAAAGATGTTGGTGTTGTCGTGTACAAGATGTACTCTGACCCAACAGAAGGTGGAAAAGTCAGCTATGAGGCTGTTGAAGCATATGCTGGCTCACTGTACAAAGATGACAAGAACCCAACAACAGGCGTCACAAAGTTCCTTGACACGATCATCAACAGCTAGTCTAACTACATAAACTTCTTCTCAAACTGCTTCAACAAGAAGCTGTCAAAGTAGAAGTATCTAGAAGAGACAGACATCTTGCTCGTTGAGCCAAAGATTGGAGCATCTCTTGGATTCTACAGCTCAATGACAAAGAAAGACATATCAATCAGCAAGTCAATTCTTGATGGCATGAACAAGTGCTTTGAGAAGGTTGAAGACGTAAACAAGCTTGACATTGACATTGTCCCTGATGCCGGTCTTGCAAACATAGCCTCTTACATAAAGGCAATATGGGGAGACAAAGGCCCATATGACTTGGCAATAACAGATGATGTTGGCAACTCACTTCTTGGCATGTGGACATGCAAGAAGGCAGCAGATGCCCATGTCAAGATGTGGAAGACTGTTGAGATGAAGCATGACAACTTCTGCAAGAACATCCGCAAAGACTGCATGTTCATTGCTGATGGCCTTCGTCCACTCGTGATCCAAGGCTAGAAGAAGAAGATACGTGACTCTAAGCCAACAAACACTGTTGACAAAGACATTCTGCCATATGTCCCTGCAATCTGTGGCTTGAACACATCTTATGGTGCCGGGTACATTGACTGGTTTGAGCAAGCAGATGACTATACTGGAGACTTTTTCTGGTGCCCACCATCAATAAAGGCGACAGGCATATACATCAACACTGACCTCAACTATGACTATTGGCTTGCACCCGCAGGGTTGAATAGAGGTGTCATTGCAGCAACTGATGTTGCATTCTCACCAAATGGAAAGCAGGCTGGCAGCATATATGAGAAGAACTGGAACTATGCAATCAACTATCCACAAGATGGCATTGTCCTTGAAGGCTAGAAGACTTTCTAGACAAAGCCAACAGCTCTTGACAGAGTGAATGTGCGTAGGACAATGCTTCGTCTTGAGAGACAAGTGTACAAGACAATCCGCTACTTTGTGTATGAGAACAACACAGCATACACAAGACAGCGTGTTGTTGATGCAATTGAGCCTATCATGAAAGCTTGCTGGAAGTCAGGAAATGGTGGCATCAACCGCTACAAGATTGTCTGTGATGACAAGATAAATGATGCCAACACAATTGACAACAATGAGCTGAAAGTCTAGATAGGGATTGTGCCTAACAAGTCTGCAGAATTCATACTTGTTGACTTCATCTTAGGCAACCAAAGCTCAACTTGGGCAGAGCTTCTTGGCTAAGTCCATTGATGGCCTAATAGATGCGCATAGAGCCAGAGAGAAGTCTCTGGCTTTTGTGCTTTAAGTAGAATCTATATGCTGTGAAACGCATGCAGTTAGAAAAGTCTAGTTTCAAGCCATTGTTTGAGTCAATATGCACCAAGTATGGTGTCAAGGTCTTCTTTGATGGAGATGAAGAAGACAATGGATATGCTGTGCGGAATGAAGTGCATCTTGCCAAAGAGTACTCTTGCCTTAGCATATGCAAGGCAGTAGCATTCCATGAGCTTGGCCATGCAATAATAAACATCAAGCGTGCAAAAGGCATCAAGCTCTACAAAGTCCACTCTAACTTCAACAATGAGTTCAATGCGTGGTGGCTCGCCCAGCGGCTGTACATCAAGTACATGAAGCGCCCTTTCACAAAGACTATGGGCGACTTCGCGCTCGAGTGCCTTAAGACTCACTCTGCCACGCACTACGCATTCAAAGACACGTTTGGGGATGAAGCTCTAGCAAAGAAAGAGCAGAGTAAATACTGTCATGCAACTAGTCTTACTAGATGACCTTAAGAAGCTCTAGACAACTCAACTGTCTGAAAGTGGTGCTAAAGACTTAATTGGTCCAGGGTTCTCATTTAAAGACGTCTGCAAAGAGTATGGTAGATAGAAATCTAAGTTCTAGAATTAGTTTGGCAGTCAGTCTAATTAGATGTACTGCCATTAGCTTCATGATTGGCTAAAAAAAGACTATCTCAAAGGCAAATGCCCACCTATAGTGCTTGTAGGCCAAGGGTCTTCAAGAACAGCATATGCTTGTCTTGGTGGAAAGTGCTTGAAGGTTGCAAAGAATGAGGCGGGTGCAGCATAGAACAAGCATGAGCAGAAGCACACTTAGAGGCATTGGTGGACATCAAACTACAGTTGCTTTGTTGGCACGTATGGAGCAAGTCACGACTTTGGGCTTCTTCTGTCTGAGTGCTGTTCTAGAATAGATAGCTTGCAGCAGTTCATAGATGCATTCAATATGGAAGACATTGATGTCTTTAGAGCTGTTGTGAAAGCTGTGTGTGACAACAAGACGCATGATGTGTCTTCAGCATCTATTAGCTTGAAGAGCATGGCAGCAGACTACCGAAAGAAGTACAAAGACTTCTCAACAATGGCAGGATATGCAGATGTTGCTGAGTCTGCTGCTAGATGGCTAGACTAGTTAGATGCTATGCCATACTCTAAGATGAGCCCAGGGTAGAAGAGCTTTCATTAGTTAGTTGCCTTTTGGAAGAAGAATGGCACTGAAGAGCTTTTACCAGGAGATGTCATAAATGATGAGAATTGGGGATTTGCCATAAGAGATGGCTAGATTGCTCCTGTTATGATAGACGTAGGGTTCTCAAAGAACGTCGCTGATAGATTCTATAGATTACACTAATAGCATTGTTCAATGCTAGTAGTGAGATGACATTAGTGTGACTTTACTTCAACTATTCTATTTTTGTTTAGTAAGACTACCATCATATGAGGTAAATTATTATTAGTGGTTTAGCGTATTGCCTTAGCACATCTAACTCTAACCAGAGGGAGAAATTTGACATTACCTTAATCACACTCAATATGAGTGCCCTTCAGTGTGGCGGTCGCACGTTGGTCTCTAAAACCGAAGGTGGTGGTTCGACTCCGACCAAGGGCAGCCAATATAAGTTTCTTATTTAGACTCATGGTTCGCGCCAACAGATCTAAATAAGAAACTTTTAAAGTAAATAGTTATTGTCACGCGAATGACAGAAAGATAAAGGTAAAAATGATATCAAAAGAAGAAGCTTTATACGCTTATAGTGACTTGATCTAGTATAGAACACAAAATGTTTTAGTCAAGTCAAAATAGAATCCTGGTCAAATTGAAATTCATCATATTGTTCCAACATCAATCGGTGGAATAGATGATAATTCAAATAAGATTGCTTTACTTGCCAAAGAGCATTTTATGGCGCATGTTTATCTTTGGGTAATACATCATGATGATAACTATCATGACTAGATGACTTATGCATTGATGAACATGCATAAAGGATCATTAACAGGAAATAGAAAAAATCTTAGAGAATTTATTTTAGCATCTAGTGAATATTAGAAAGCTAGAGAAGAATTTGCTAAGATGTCATCTATATCTTTATCTAAAGCAAATGCTGGAAATAAAAATCCATCATTTGGAAAGCATTGGTTTAAAGACCCTAAGTCTTTAAAAAGCAAATTATTTTTTAATGGAGATAAACCTAAAGGATGGATTAAAGGTAAGCATGTTTCTGAAAATGAAAAAGTATCTGCAACTAAAAATATGAAAGGGCGTATTTGGATATATAATGATTCTATAAAAGAAAATAGATTACTTCCAAAAGATCAAGCATTTAGTTTAGTGGAGACTGGAGAATGGAAATTTGGTCATATGCAAAAACCAATATCAAAAGAAGGCGTAGAAAACATTAGAATGGCTAGAAGAAACTATAATTATAAGTATCATTGCCCAAAAAATAAAGGAAAATATAGATACATTAATTAGAAGACCAATGAAATTAAATACTTTTCATTAGAAGAAAATATTCCAAAAGATTTTGTTAGAACTAATGCATTAAGAAAGCTACAATTAGATCAACAAACTGCTACTGGAAATACTAGCATGACAAAAAGAGAACAAGCAAAGAAAAAATGGCTTGAAGAAACACAAGCAATGGCAAATTATTTTACTAAGTATGGATATAAAGCTACATGTGAGAAATTTAATGTTTCAATGAGCTAGGAATCAATGATTATGCGTTTCATCAGAGCTAGAAAATTATATGGAATCATATTTAAAAGCCAACCTGGTAAAAGACGAAAATTTGATAATATATAGTAAAATATAATAGTATGCAATTTGAATCACAAGCAGAACTTGACAACTACAACAACAATCTTGTTGAGACGAATGTCCGTCTTATGGGAGACAAGACTGTTGTTGGCCAAGTGCTGCAGCTTCTCTCTTACATCCGCCATGCAGTGCGGAACAACATGAAGACTACTATTGAAGTAGACATTGCAAACACTGTTGCAAATGTCCCTTTCATGCTTGATGCAAACGGTGTTGAAGTGCCTGACCTTGTCACAGTTAAGAAGACATAGGTCAATTGAGACGTTGGCATTTTACATGCCTCACAGCTATAGAAATCTAAGTTGCATGTCTAAGGTGCTATTTGCAGCATAATGCCTAGAAAACTATTTTCTAGGCATTTGTTTTGTATCTAGATATAAGCCGGCGAAACTAAAATAGGCAGATTGCATTTTGGCAAATCCTCTTCGAATGTAAATATAGATGATATGGCAAGATGGTCAAAGGTCTTTAGTCTAATGTACTTCAAGAACTTGGCGTCTAGTGTTGCATAGTGATGTGATTGACAGCGCTGTGCACATTTCTATCTAGGCAATGCATTGGCACATGCGAGTGCTAAAAGCATATAGTCTTCTTAGATGCCAAATAGACTTAGGCAAAACATTCAAGTAGAGGAAGATGGTAGACATGCAAGTAGTGAAGAGGAATGGAAAAAATGAGCAGCTTTCAAAGAAGAAAGTGTATGATTCAATCATAAATGCAAACTCATGTGTTGAAGATGACTTTAAGCTTTCACAGAAGCAGATCAAGAGA
>Ga0256405_10000880_pt1 | contig 90988 bp, 89 predicted proteins | sample RumenRJG_02DNA_FD_189096 | JGI IMG/M metagenome (GOLD analysis project Ga0256405, IMG submission 189096) | Bovine rumen microbial communities from Lethbridge, Alberta, Canada - RJG_02 | ecosystem: Host-associated > Mammals > Digestive system > Stomach > Rumen | place: Canada: Alberta...
CCACGATTCTAGATAGCAAGGCTCTCGGCGGACCATTAGCCTGTTGGTAACCAATCCACGAATAACAGAGTGGCTACATGCCGGAGACTGTTAGAATGGCTCTTGCCAGATGCTGTCAAAGACAAACGAATGTGACTGTTCAAGAGAAAAAAGTAAGTTGGAGTTTGCCTCTTGACAAAGGTCACTTCATAACAGGAGGTTATATGAACGATAAATTTTTCGCACTTCCACAGGATAAACAGGACAGAATACTGAATGCGGGATACCGCGTATTCTCACAGAATTCTTATAAGAAGAGTCCGATGAATGAAATTGCACTTGAAGCGGATATCAGTAAGTCGCTGCTCTTCTTCTACTTTAAGAACAAAAAAGAGTTTTATGTTTTTCTTATGCAGACTGCCGCTGATACGACAAGGAAATGTCTGATACAGTCCGGATGTTATCAAGAAACCGATATCTTCGAAATGATGTACAAGGCTCTTGAGGCCAAAATACGCCTTATGCGTCAGTATCCGGATATGAGTAACTTTTCTCTTAAAGCATATTATGAAGAAGACGAAAAAGTTAAGGCAGAGATTCAGAAGATAATAGCTCCTTTCACAAAGCTTTCAACCAATACAACTATTCCACCGCTTGATCCTTCGGTTTATAAAGAAGGTATTGATCTTCGCCTTATGTATCAGGATATGTATCTTGCCTCGGAAGGCTATATGTATCAGATGCAGAACACCGGTAAAATTGATATAGATAAGGTTCTGAAGGATTACCGTGAACTGATTGACTTCTGGAAGAAGCTTTATCTAAGATAGAACTTCCCAATTAATAAACGAAATGCCGTCCATCACTTAAATTGTGATGGACGGCATTTCGACATTTCATCATTCTATTATTTTAACAGTAAAGCCATTATCCACTTTGGATCCGGTGCCTTCATCTCTTTATCCATGGCCATTTCTTCCATGATACCCTGAACAGATGCCCAGAAGCATTTTGAAAGAAGCTTTGCATCTCCACTTCGGAATACTCCACTTTTCTGACCCTTTTTGATCATCTCTGCTGTTGTATCAATTGTATCAACTGATAAGGCAACCTGTCTCGCCTCCTCCGGCATACCGCTGCGTCTTGCCTGTCCCATCAGGACAAACATATTGAAAACCCATGGCTGTTCCTTCGCATAGGAGAAGAGCTGCTCCAGGAACTTCTCAAGGTAAATCTGAGGTGGGATTTCAACTGGTGCGGTTCCTCCGGTTGTTTCCTGCGTGGACGCGCTGCTGCCACTGGCCGCCTTGGTGCCGGCTGCTCCCATTTTCACAAGTTCAAGCAGAAGCTCTTCTTTAGACTCAAAGTAGTGAAACATAAGACCTGTGCTCATAGGTACGGCAGCTGCTATATCCGTGATCTTCGTATCATAATATCCTCTCTCTACAAAGAGTGTAAGTGCCGTCATAAGTATCTTCTGTTTTCGTTCTTCCTTCTGCTCTTTTCTAGTCATATTTACCTCTCCATCTTAAGAAACAGATTAAATATCTATGCTCTGCTTCTTGCTCTTAAGAATTCTCTGTACCGCAAACTTACCGCTTGCCGCAGCGACCGGAAGTCCTCCCGGTGCGTTTGTCCACTGTCCTGCAAGATACATATTGTCTATACCCTTTACTCTTCCCTTCATTCTGAGTGGCTTAGCCTGAGGTGTTGTTGTAAAGCTCATATAGCTGCCATGATATGCATTGCAATATCTATCATAGGTAAGCGGTGTCCAGCAGTCAAGGAATTCAAGATCTCCTGCGAGTTCAGGGAAAGCTGCCTCTATTCTCTTCTCAATTTCCTTGATAAGTTTTTCCTTATATTCTCTGTGTTCTTTCTCACTTAAAGACTTCCAGAATTCGAAATCATCATCCCTCTGAGTTATGCATGTCTGAATAACCTGCTTTCCATCCTTCACGAAAATCGGATCATATCCGTAAGCCTTTACATACATTCTGGAAAATGTATTGTTTCCTACCTTAACAGGATCGATATTTACAAATACTGTCTCACCTCTATCGTATTTCTCGCTTACAGCAAATGCAATCTGGAATCCGCTTACAGCAGGATAATCCTTCGGACTGTCATAAGCCTTCTTAACTTCCTTCGGCATATATGAAGATGGGATCAGCTTATTAAAAAGTACATATGTATCCACTGCCGGAATAACATAATCAGCCTTAATGAATCTACCGTCATCAAGTGTAATTCCCGTAGCCGTTTTCTTCTCTATATTGATTTTCTTCGTACTTGAATTATAGTATATCTTTCCGCCTAAGTCCTTAAATTTTTTCTCCATACGAAGTGACATCTGAAGTGATGCGCCCATAGGTATCTTTCCGTTTCCGTCTGCCATAGTTGCATAAGATACAAAGAATGAATATGCCGAGTACTCTCTCGGAAGATAATCACACATGAGGCTTTGGAGTACAGGTGACTTAAATCTCTTTGAATATTCATCGAGTGATATCTTACCGAACTCCTTCATAACCTTTGGGAAATCGGCCATGTTCTTACCCATGTTGATATAGTCCTTTACGCTCCACATTTCCATAGGCTTCTTTGCCGGAAAGAGGCACTGCTTGGAGTACTCAACATACTGTATAAACTTCTTGATCTCATCCTTATCTTCAGGAGATATGTTAGTAAGCTCTCTCTCCGTACGCTGAAGATCATTCCAAAGTGTTGCTTCCTGTCCGTTATTAATTGTCTTATAGAATGCATCTATTTTAGCATATTCCATATCATCTGACAAAGCACCGACCGTCTTCCATAAATCGTACATTTCTGTACCCTTCTTGGTTCCTGTAAGCCAGTGAATGCAGTTATCTATATGATAGCCTTTTCTGTTCCATCCGATACACTCTCCTCCCGGAATAGCATTCTTTTCATATATCTCAGCTTCAAAGCCCGAAAGAAGTGCATATATTCCCGCAGAAAGACCTGCGATACCTCCACCGATCACTACAACCTTTTCTTTACCTTTCATGTTACTCATTTTTATTTCCTCCTGTTTTTAATCGTTTTGTAAGTTATTTCCGTTTGGTTGAATTGTTTTTCATTGAATCCGCATTCAATATAACACCATAAAAATAAAATGTCAACATTTTATTGAATTTTAATTCAACGAAAATTCCATACTGAATTTACACCCGGTCTTATCACTCGGAATATATGCTATAGAACCTCCGTGAAGCCGCACTATCTTCACGAATATAGGAAAAGCAGGCCTCTTCCGCTGTGCCTGCTCTTCCATTTTTACCCGTATTTGTTTTTAAATAATCTTTTATAAGGTCATTATTTCCCCATATATTCTTCTATCGAATCCTTAAGCATTCCCTCCTGCAGTTCTCTGCAGTATCTGTTTATCGCATCCAGATCAACTCTGTCCACTTTTCTGACAGGGTATCTTCGCAATTTGGGACCATCCAGGACATTCGGATAAATCTCCATTTCATGATAATGATGTGCTATGGAACCGTATGGATAATACGTTCCCTTAAAATATGTCGTTAAATGATCTTCCTCCGCCAGAATGATATAGAAAGGTTTCCTGAATCCTTTTACAGCCTCTTGTATGATCTTGCTTTCTCCCAATCCGATCAAGGCATATATCTTCGAATCTATGCAGAAGATCTTGCATTCGATATAATAATCATCTCTATATGGAGTAGGTATATCCCTTAGATTCTCCTGATGTACATATCTTCCGACAGGTGCATATCGAAGCCTGTCTTCTCCCTTCGGAAGTATAAGTACGGAATTATAATAATATCCCGGAGCTTTTACATCTTCATCCGGAGTACATATGTATGAATTTCTTTCATTGAGATGCTCATTATCTACCTTTTCTCTGATCTCATCATCCAGAGCAAGTCTTTTTATAGATGCCTTTTCATAATAATCCGATTTTCCATGTTTTGCTATATCTTCCAGATATGGGGAATTGAGTTTGTCAATAAGTGCTTCATCCTCAGCTTCAAAGTACAGTCCCCTCTGACGCAGTTCCTCCACAAATTTTCCCGGTGTAATAAAAGCTTCCGGATCTGCCGGATATGCATCCTTCCCATCTTTATAAACCAGATATCTGTAAAGCTTCGCAATCTTCTTTCCGAACAGGACGGTAATAAGTACCAGAAGAAGCGGCAGAAGAATAAGAATTATATACTCTGCCATCTTACCTGACGGTTCAACTTCCTTTATCAGCTTAAAATGCTGTATCATTATACGTATCGGATTAGCCACACAGAAAAGTATGATGCCTCCACCAAGAACAATATACATTGCGAAATTCATTATAATAGCTATAGCAAATCTCCAGCTTCCGAACCCCTCATTCTTATCAGGTATGGCAGCATTGAGAGTCGCCAAAAGGATTAATCCCAGAAACACAAGACCTGCAATAATTATCAGTTTATATTCTAATTTTATTATATTGTTGAGTGCTTCATAGTTCATTGTATTCCCCCTCAATATAATCTCTCTGCTCTATACGATCCGGATTCCTCAAAACAAACTTCTCTATTTATTCCGGCAATTGTAAACGCTCTGAATTCTAATCTTCAATTCTAAATGTGCCTTCAATCCCGTTATCTCAATACCGCGCCTCTGCATTATGTCAACCTAATGTAGAATACCAGATCATCCCCATCCAGCTTTGCATCTATAGTTCCCTTCTGCTTTTCCACCAGAAGCTTTGCGATATACAGACCAAGCCCGGCCCCGCCGATACTTCTGGCCTTATCCGCTCTGTAAGTTCTGTCGAAGATACGTTCCACATCGATGGATTCCGGATTTTTCACTTCATTTCCGAGTTTGATCCGGCATCCCTCATCAGCATCCTCAACCATAAGGAAAAAGCGTTCTTCGGCATACTTTAGTATGTTCGTCATAAGATTACTGAAAACTCTTCCAAGCATTTTTCTGTCTGCTGTGACATATATTGATTTATCAGGGAAGTTGATCTCCGGTGTAAGCCCCTTCTCTCTTATCAGAGTTTCATTCTCTATTATAAACTCTGCTAAGAATCCGACTATATCTATCTTCTCCGAATTAACTGCGCCCGAATCGCTCTCCAGTACTGACATTTCAAAGAATTCATCAACCATCTCTTTAAGTGTATCAGCCTTCTGTTCGCTGATTCTGAGACACTCCTTCGCTTTAGGTGACAACTCCTCTTTTTCAAGCATCTGAAGATTTCCCTTTATAACCGTAAGCGGCGTCCTCAGATCATGGGCTATATCAGATACAGACTGCTTTATGTTCTGTCTGGAATGTTCAGTCTCTAGCTTAAGGCTCTTCTGATAATCAATATTCTTATTTATTTCCACTGCCAGTTTTTCGACACTTCTGTCCATAAGAGTCAGCCTTAACTGCCTGTTATAGTCCTCATCCCTCATCCTGCTTAACTCTTCGGTCGCTTCATTTATATTTCTCCTGATTATGAAAAGCCATATAAGAAGAATAATTATCAAAGCTGTGAGGCAGCCTATGATCAATATATATTGCATCCCTATCACCTTTCAATCTGTTCATTCAACATCCTGCTTCAGTTTATAACCTATCCCCCAGACCGTCTCGATATATTCCAGCCCCGTTGCCTTCTTAAGCTTCGAGCGAAGGTTACTCATATGAACATTGATCGTATTATCCTCATAAATGTATGTATCATTCCAAACCGATTCATACAGATTCGCCTTGGTAAAGGTTTTCTTCGGATTCTTAAGCATTATGGCAAGCAGCTGCATTTCCTTGGCTGTAAGCTTTATCGGCGTTTCCTTATAAGTAACCGTATTATCGACTTCACTGTATTCTATTTCACCATAACGGATAACTTTTCCCGAATCGCTGTCAGTACTTCCGCTTGCACCGGTATATTCGCCGTCTGCACTTCTCCTGAGTACAGCTTCAATCCTGACAAGTACTTCGCCCAGATCAAATGGCTTTATGATATAATCATCTGCCCCAATCCTGATCGTTTCTATTCTGGTCTCTGAACCTGACTTTGCAGATATAACAATGACCGGTGTTCTGGCAGCCTTCAGATCATCCGCCCTGCTGCGAAGTTCACGTATCAGGATATCTCCCGATCTGTAAGGAAGCATCATATCCATAAGTATTACATCATAGCATTCCGAGGCTATAAGGCGTGAGGCTTCATTTCCCTCTTTTGCCTCTGTCACCTCATATTCATAATCAGTAAGATAATCCTTTAAAAGCTTTCTTATCTCTCTGTCATCTTCAACTATAAGAACCTTTCTCATTTTATCCCTTCCTCATGGTTTACATAATCTATGAACCAATTGTTAGTTTACATAATCTTGTAGCTATTATCTTATTTATTCAATCACAAACTCATCTTTCGAGTTTACATAATTTATATCAATGGTATAACGTAATCTTAAACTCTGTTCCTTCACCAACTTCGCTCTTAACTTCTATATTACCGTTATGATTATTTATAATCTGCTTTGCCATGGCAAGACCGATTCCCACGCTGTTGGGTGATGCATTGCCCGCCTTATAGAATCTTTCGAAAATGTGTGGCAGATGCTCCTTATCGATTCCCTTGCCGTTATCTTCTATGGTAAGAGTTGTATAGATATTGGTCTGGGCAGCCGTTATCTTTACATATCCGCCTGCTCCCGTATGTTCTATACAGTTCTTCGCAATATTAGATACCGCTTCCCTGAGCCAGTGTTTGTCTCCCATGACGGATATTGATTCAGGTATACTACACTCAAGATTTACTTCCGCTACTTCCGCCATGACTTCCAGAGCTTCAGATATCTCATCTATCATGGCTCTGAGATTAACCTCTTCCTTCTTCATTTCAAGAACTCCCGCTTCAAGCTGAGAGAGCGTTAGAAGATTTCTGATAAGCCATGTCATCTTGCTTATCTGGGAATCTATCTTGGAAGCATATTCGAGCCTCTGCTCCTCCGTAACTCCCGGCTCCATAAGAAGCTCTGTCATAAGGGATATTGCAGTAAGCGGAGTTTTAAACTGATGTGATATATCAGACATCATATCCGACATATATTTCTTCTGCTTATGTTCCGATGAATACTCTTCCCTCAGAATAGTAACCACCTTATATATCTCACTCTGCAGAATCCCGAAGCTTCCCTCCGAACTTTCACTCATTTCCGGAAGAGCCGCATAATCCTGAACCTTCGTGATATAATCCGTAAGCTCTTTAACCTGCTTTTCTACTTTTCTCTTTTCAAGTATATCTTCGATCAGCATCATAGCTATACATACAGCCAGCACCGTAACCGAGATCCACGGACTTCTGATTATCAGACATGCTGACGCAGCTATACATACTGTTATTAGTTTCCATTTCATTTTATCACCAAATTACGACATTAGTGCACTACTCGGCAAATGAATCACCTGAGCATATGGCATTCATAAATCCGGTCGTCTTTAATCCATTCTGTAACCTATACCGCGGACTGTCTGAATGACCGGCTCATCGCCTTCCTGTTCAAGTTTTTTTCTGAGTCGTCTTACATATACCGTGAGCGTATTATCATTTACGAAGTCACCTGCACTGTCCCACATATCATTCAGTATCTGCTGACGCGTGAGAAGTTGTCCGCGGGATCTGGCAAATGTAAGGAGCAGCCTGTATTCAACTGCCGACAGAAAGACTTCTTCTCCGTCACGTTTTACCTTGCCGCTCTTTATATCAAGCTCATTCTCACCTATTTTAATTATATCCGAATCTGCACCGGCTGTTTCCGATGACTGACCGCTGTGATCAATTCCATCTGCAACTGTATCTTGCGTATTCTGTCCCGAGCCCAGATCCGCTCCCCTTCCGGTTCTTCTCATAACAGCCTTGATCCTCGCTATAAGCTCCCTTATACGGAAAGGCTTCGCTATATAGTCATCCGCTCCCTGTTCAAGTGCAAGAACCGTATGAATCTCATCATCACAGGCCGTAAGGAAGATTATCGGAACATTTGAACGCTCTCTTATAACCTTGCATACCTGATAACCGTCACCATCCGGAAGATTAACGTCAAGGAGGCACACGTCAAAGTGTGCCTCTCCCGTTATAGCATTAATTGCATCTGTCATATTTCCATAGGACTCAACTTCATAACTCTCCTGTGTGAGTGCTATCTTCAGTCCTTCTACTATTATCGGATCATCCTCAACTATAAATACTTTCATCCTGTCCTCTTCTTACACTGCTTCTGTACGAACTTCTTCGATCAGCTGAGTCTTACCCGTTCCTTTGTAGCTGATAGCTGTAAAGAGGGTAAGTGCACCGATGCTGACTACAGCTGTAAGAGCCATGATCCATACAGGAAGTGTAAAGTACATTCTACCGAATCTGTCACTTAGTACCTTATGTAAGGATACCACAAAAATGCTTGTAATAACACCTGAATATACTAATGCTCTGACCATAAGCCTTACATTTTCCAGGATAAGCATACGTCTCTTCTGAGCCCCTATCATTCCCATTGAGAAAAGTACCGAAAGTTCCTGATGTCTCGTAAGTTTCCTTCCCATTACCGAGTTATAAAGGTTAAGTATGCAGATGATCGCTATAAGGATTGTAAAGCTTACCGCTACTATCTTTACTATACTTGTTATAGCTGTTTTAAAATCCGTCATACCACTTATCAGAACAGCAGATTGAAGCGCACTGTCACCGAATTCGTTCTTAACCATTGAAAGTCTGCCGATTATTCCCGCGTCTTCGCTCTTAACACTGAAGAGAACATAACGATCATTTATTCCTCTTTGATATGCTCCCGATTCAGTATTACTGATTCTTTCTTTGGTTTTTTCTGGTATGATGATCCATACATCACTTCCTCTTAAAGTAAAGTAATCTCCTATATCTTCCGCATCTATATAACCTGCGAAAGTAACCGGTACTTCATAGTCAGTGACTTCGTCTGTTTTTTCATCATAGCTTTCTCCCAGAAGTGTAACCTTCTCTCCTTCTGTGATTTCTATAGGATTCTTTACCTGAAATATCATATAATCAGGCTTTACTGCTCCGCTGTCTCCGAATCGATACTCATCGGTTGACACTGTAATAGTATCATATATAAGGGCTGTATCGGATTCATCATACTTTGAAAGGTCTATTCCTGCCTTTTCTGCTACGTCTTTAAAATCTTCCTCACTCATGGTTATTATATTAGCAGACGGATTATCATATAAATATTCCGGTTCCGTATACCACTTTTTATAACCATCCGGTATTCCGTTCGGGAAATATGAAGATATTACCTTTTCAAGACTGTCTTTAAACTCCTGTGAATAGTAATCAAGCGAAATGTTGTATGTAAAAAATGTTGCATCTATTTTTTTATAATCCTCAACTTCGTCCGAGGTACTTATATCCTCTAATCCTTCTGCAAACCGCTCATCGTCATCTATAGAATATATATAGCTGTAACCTTCATAATTCTTCCCAATACTGAGAACATCCTTTTCGGTCTTAGACCTCAGGATATCCACAAAGCTTCTTACCGCAAATGCTGTTATAAGAGTCAGTGTAATAAATGCAACTATACTTCTGATGATTCCTCTGGTTGAATATCTGTTTCTTCCGACTGAAACCGCCGCAAGCATCTGCTCTGACTTACCTTTTTTCATAAATCCGAGTTTAGTCTTATATCCGCCGCGTCTACGTCTTATTCCCGTATCATTTCCTCTTATGCTTTCGATAGGTCCGACCTTACTGATCTTTCTCGCCGGAATAAGTGCTGATATATATACAGCAAGGATTGAGAATACGATCACAAAGAATATATTTAAAGGATTGACTACGAGAGTACACGGAATCTCACAGCTTTTTCCCGATATAACATTGGTTGCGATGCTGTTGATCAGAAGACTGAAATGTGGGTGAAGGAGTGCCATAACACCCTTTACTGCTAACAGTCCGATAGCAATCCCGACCGGAATAGCGATCATAAGAAGTGAGAAAACTTCATAATAAACACTCCATTTCTTCTGCTTACGTGTCGCACCTACAGATGAGAGCATTCCCAGATATCTGCTTCTTTCCTTATATGACATCGCAAAGACGTTATATATAAGGATCAGCGATGCCGCCGTTATAAGTATAATGAAGAATGCCTGGAAGAATATCATAAGAAAATTGAAGCTTCCGTCAGAGCCTTTAGCTCCAAATGTCATCAGCATATTATTTTCAACTATCTCATCCTCCTTCAGAGGGATCTCGGTTCCGTCTTCAAGGATCTTTCTGCCTCCGTTCTTCAGGAGCTCCTCCCTTTCTTCAGGGTCTCTGTACTTATCGATAATTCTGTACATATCATCAACAGGATTATGTTTTGAATTAAGATCGATAGTAAGAACTAAATTTACTGTCTCATCTGCCTTAACTTCGGCATCTGTCTTTGTAACGGCTATATATCCGCCATGTCCCTTTTTCTCATAGTACGGACTCTGCATAATACCGACTACCGTGTATGTTCCCTTCAGTCCGGTCGGCTCATGGATCATCTCAAATATCTCATTGCTCTCATAATACGGGAAATGATCCGGAACCTCTACAGTTTCACCATGAGTAAGATTAAAACCACTGAAGAAACCTACTCCGCCGATCTCTTCACCTTTTTCGAGTTTTTTCTGTTCTGTTTCACTTATAAATGCATGGATATATCTTCTGTATGCATTTACCTCTATAGTATCTCCGACCTTTATAGTCGAACCTTCCTTAATGGCTCTCTCACTGATAAGAATCTCATGATTGTTTTCCGGATAACGTCCTTCTACTAAGCGCATATTCATCAAGTCAAAGAGCTCACCCGAATATCCTTTAAGCTCCAACATCGGTGTCTCTTCGGGATTACCGCTCTCTTTAAAGTCCGTATAGCCGAGCGGTCTTGAAACGTTCACGGTTTCTACCCCGTCAAGATTTCCGATTTCCTCAGCTGCTTCCTTACCGACACCGTATATCTGAACATGCCACTTTCCGTTCTCTTCTTCCACTGCTCTCTGCATAAAATTCATTATCGTATCTTTTCCGACAAAGACAGCAGTCATAAGAATTACCATAACGAGAATACCCGCAAATGTAATAACAGTTCTTCTCTTATTCTTTTTCATATAGGTTTTTGTAACCTGAAATATAATCTTCTTGTTATTCATTTCCGTATCCTCTAAACAATATTTCTTACTTTCTCATTTCTAACGATCCTGCCGTCTTCTATACCGATGACTCTGTCTGCCTGCATTGCTAGTCCTTCATCATGTGTTATAAGTATAAGGGTCTGCTTATTTACTCTGTTAGATTCTTTGAGAATATCTATGATCTCTTCTCCTGTTTTCCTGTCCAGATTACCTGTTGGCTCATCAGCAAGAAGGATTGCCGGATGGGTATAAAGTGCTCTTCCTATAGAAACTCTCTGCTGCTGTCCGCCGGAGAGCTGGTTCGGAAGATTGTTTCTTCTATCTGTAAGACCGAGATGTTCAACTATCATATCCAGTCGTTCCTTATCAAGCGGTCTTCCGTCCAGGAGATGCGGAAGTGCTATATTTTCATCTATATTCAGAACCGGCATCAGATTATAGAACTGATATACAAGTCCGATCTGTCTTCTTCTGAAGATTGCAAGCTTATCTTCATTAAGACTGTGAATGTCTGTTCCGTCGATGATGACCTTTCCCTCTGTAGGCTTATCAACACCGCCAAGTATATGAAGAAGTGTTGACTTACCGCTTCCCGAAGGACCGATGATCGATACAAACTCTCCCTTCTCAATCGAAAAACTTACATTATCCAGAGCTCTTACCTCTGTATCTCCTGAACCATATATTTTCGATACATTTTCACATTTTAAAATTTCCATTTTATAAACCGCCTTTTCTTATTTCTCCTGTCGACAGTATCAATATAACATATGAATCTGACAATGTGGTGACTTATAAAGTGACAGATTAGTCACATTCTAATGTCTCTTTACAGATTTCATCGGAATATATATAATACTTTAATGTAGGGGGGTATTGCTTATGGAGTCGATATACGAAAATGCCGAAAACATACTTCGATATGTAGTTGAGTTTTCCACTCTTCTGCTCGAATTGTTCGGCATACTTATTCTTGTTTTAACTGCAGTAAAATGTTTTATCTTCTGGATAAAACGTGATGATGCAATCAGATTGAATCTTGCACAGGGTATTGCACTTGCACTTGAGTTTAAGCTCGGCGGCGAGGTTCTCAGAACCGTTGTCGTTCGTGAATGGGCTGAGCTCGGTATCCTCGGAGCGATCATACTCCTCAGAGCAACGCTTACCTTCCTTATCCATTGGGAGATCAAGAACGAAAAGAAAGAACTTGATTCTAAGGACGAATCAAAATCTTCGGATTGGATTACAACTGAATCAGGAAATTACGAGAATTCCGAAAGTACCAAAAAATCTCTTACTGATAAAGTCAAAGAAAAATTCTGATCGATCTGAATTTTAATTCATATAACCGACTATAATTCATTACATGAAAAAATCCTCTGTTTTCACAGAGGATTTTTTATGTCCGATTATTTATATCCACCGAAATGAAAAGCCTGACACATATACAGTCACAAGCGTGTGACGGCAGATCAACAACTATCGCCGTCCTTGATCATCAATCATCGCTGTCCTTCCAGAAATCCAGCTCTTCTTCGTTAAGTCCGATGTCACGAGCCTTGAAAACCGGCTTCACTCCTGCCTTCTTCTGCTTCTCATAATCCTTAAGAGTATCGATTGCAACCTTACCGAGCAGCATACATGCAGGAAGATTTATAAGTGTCATACATCCCATTGTTATATCCGCAGCCGCCCATGCTGTATTCATCGGAATTATCGCTCCTACCAGAACCACAGCCGCACATCCGAGATGAAAGGCCTTCATAAAAAGCTTTGACGGCTTTCGCTTATGATTCAGGAAAATAAGAGCATTATCAACATAGTAAAGATTTCCGAGCAGTGTGGTAAATGCAAAAAGTATCATTGCAACAGTGATAAATGTAGGTCCAACCTTTCCGAACACTGTTGAAATCGCATTCTGTACATAAGGTGCACCGGATACCGCTTCATTTCTCTCAACTCCGCTCGATAAGCACATAAGTGCTGTTGCGGTACAGAGAAGCAGTGTATCTATATAAACCGAAAGTGTCTGAACCAGTCCCTGCTTTGCAGGATGCGAAACCTTTGCCGAAGCTGAAGCATTTGGTGCAGAACCCACACCGGCTTCATTGGAATAGAGACCTCTCTTAACTCCGTATATAAGACATGACCCCGCCATTCCTCCGAAGATTGCCTTGAAATTAAAGGCATCCTCGAAGATCATCGCAAACATAGAAGGAATCCTTGTTATATTCCTGAAGATAACGATCAGTGAAATGATAACATATGCAACTCCCATTACCGGAACTATAATACTTGTAAGCGATATGATCCTCTTTCCGCCGCCCAGCAGACAATATGCCGTAAGAACTGCAAGTATTGCACCGATTATGATAGGTGTGATCTTTGCATCATAGAATTCATATGCCGTAAATGTAGATTGCAGATTGTATGAGCATAAGAGATTAAAACCAACTGCATAAGTTGCTATAAGAAATACACAGAAAATCCCTGCGAGTACCGGAGCATGAAGAGCTCTCTCTATATAGTAAGCAGGACCTCCGTAGCATTCTCCGTCATCATTTTTTCTTTTATATATCTGAGCCAGTGTACTTTCTATAAATGCGGATGAAGCTCCGACTATACACATGATCCACATCCAGAAGCAGGCTCCCGGACCGCCGAGACAGAGTGCTGTTGAAACTCCTACGATATTTCCGGTTCCGACACGTGATGCTGTTGAAACCAGCATCGCCTGAAGCGAAGATACATTTTTCTTATCTTCGGGCGGCTCCTTAAGAAGTCTTATTGATTCGGGAAATAATCTTATCTGAACGCCCTTTGTAAGGATCGTAAAGTAAATACCCGCCAGTGTCATAACAATAATAAGGATGGGATAGTACATTATCCCATCTATTTTATCCAGTAATTCTGCTATCATCCTTGCACCCCATATACATTTTTTTACCACAGGAACAGCCGTTCAGTAGTTTCAGTCTTCCAGCATCTGCTCATAGGTGATTCCGTACTTTTCAGCTATATTTCTCGCATATGAACAGGAATCCGGTTCACTTCTTTTTACCTTAAATGTATTCTTATTATCTATGATCTCCATTATTATACTTACGAAGCGGCTTCTGCCCTCCCACTCATTCATTTCGTCGATTGCTCTTGCGACCTCATGTATATGAGTATTGAAGATGACCGCCGTACCCTTCTTCTTTAAGATATGGAGAAGGTCCTTTGAAAGATAGAGACCATCGGATGAACTTGTCGTCGAATATGTCTCATTAAAGAGTATCAGAGTTTTCGAATCAGACTCTTTAACTATTTCCTTAATTCTGACAGCTTCCTCTCCCAGTCTTCCGTAATTGATAGTAAGATTTTCATCAATCGGAAAATGTGTAAGTATATTAGCAAACGGTCTGCCCTTAAAGGACGATGCCGTTACAAAGCATCCGCCTGCAGCCATAATTGATATAATACCGATTGCCTGCTCGATTATGGTCTTTCCGCCTCTGTTCGGACCAGTGAGGATAAACAGATTTTCTTCGGGTGAAAATCTGAAATCATTCTTTACGATATTCTTTTCTCCGGCAAAGAAGAGTCTGACGTTATATAGATCCTTCAACTCCATTGATACCGAATTGTCATCTGATTCCTCAAGAACCGGCATACATATCTCCAGTCCTTCCTTCTTCAGTCTTTTGGAAAACTTTACCATCGTCAGATAATATAAAATGCCCTCAAACAATTCCGTGATCGACATTCCGTCAAGCTTCACATACTTGTTCATCATCATCTTGATCTTCACATAGCTTCTCTTCATATGCTTTTCTATGAGCGGAGTCATCGTAACTAGCAGCGGATCCACTACATGTACATTCGGCATCGGCCTGCCTGCAGAGTTTGTTGCCATGGCAGTTTGATTTACAGCACTTATAAATGCTCCGAATTCGGCAAACTTAAACTTGGATTTGATCCTGTAAGGTACAAAATCCACGGACATAACCTCTTCAACATTAAGATCCGGTGTAAAGTTAACACCTACGATCGCGCCTCGTACATTTGACAGTTTGTCCAGCATTGTTTCTATATCCTGCTTTGCGATTTCAAACTTCTCATCGCTTACAACATTTTCCATCTCTCTGAGAACTATCTTCAGTCCGTCCGATTTTACATTATTCTCCTTCAGGCAGCGATATATCATTTCTGTAACCTGAACATATACGCTAAGTTCTCTGAGATCCTCCAGCAGTGTATAGAGCGAGCTGTCATTATTCATTCTTCTGGTCTTTGTGCTGCCCAGATCCCTGAGTGTCCTTATCAGCCCGGCTGCTTCAGTAAGCCCTTCAACCAGCTGATCATTTTCCATAAGATCCTTCATAATATCCTGTCGATACTGCATATCTCTTATATCTTTGGGAATCTTTGTAAGAATATCTCTTAATACCAGCATTTCCGTCTCATTGTCGGAAATGTTATCTACAATATCCTGGATAGCAAGATCTTTTACTGTTTCGGGCTTAAGCTCTATAACTTCTCTATTTGATTTTTCAGCAAATAAAATATCCATATTGTTCCTCTTATAATGTAATCTACCGTATAATTTGATCTATTCGTATATGTAAAATGTATGGCTTTACACTGTTTTCATATGAATTCAGAACTGATCTCTATTATACCCACATCAATTAATTAGTATATAATAAATAAACAATCTTCATATATAACAATTTATATAAATATGTTACAATCTTTATATAACACTTCGGAGGAATATATATGTCGAAGAATGATTCTACAAGAAATATAAGCTTTGATGAGATCAGAAAGCTTCTGCATAACAATGCGGAAACAGGATTTGCTCATACTACATATCAGGAAGAATCCAAACGCTTTCATTATCTTCTGAACGGCGACAAACGTGCCGTTGAAGAATCACAGCGTATCTGCAATGCTCAGATCCAGGGTACTCTTTCCAAGGATCCGATAAGAAATCAGAAGTATCTTTTTATAGTAAATACGGGACTTGCAACCAGATATCTCATTGAATCCGGTATTCCTCAAGAAATCGTTTATTCAACAAGTGATGTATATATACAAAGAGTCGATATGCTTAACAGCATCGAAGAGATACTTCAACTTGATAAGGAGCTGTGGACTGTTCTGGTAGAAATGGTACGTGAATATAAAAGAGAAAATCTCTATTCAAAACCGATTCTTATGTGTCTCAATTATATTGACTCACATTTTAACGAGAAGATCACTCTGGATACTCTCGCCGATCAGACCGGTCTATCTGCATGTTACCTCGCTGTTCTCTTCAAGAAGGAAACAGGAAAAACCTTCGGTAATTATCTTACAGATGTAAGAGTTAATACTGCAAAGGCCTTGCTTACCAAAACCGATTATACCTATTCGCAGATAGCTTACTCTCTTGCCTTCTGTTCACAAAGCCACTTTATAAAAACATTTCGAAGTCGTACCGGATATACGCCTATGCAATACAGAATGAGATTTTATAATGCAAATCTGACAGCAGTCGAAAGGCAGTTTACATAACTACTCGGTTTACATAATTCGAATTCATATACATAATTAAAGCTGCAGTTATTCCTGCAGCTTCTTCTTATTAATTTCACGATTATTTTTTGATTTCACGACCTCTGTCGTAATATACAACTATTATCTTAAGCTTTCACAACCTCAGTCATGATAAGCAACTATTATCTTAAGCTTTCACAACCTCAGTCATGATATACAACTTCAAGATTCGGTTCCTGAGAAGGCGTGATGAGTTCCTCAATCTCATCAACTCTTCTCACATTTCCGTTATCAAGAACAACCGGAACTCCTTCTCTATTCATGAATGCTCTGACATAATCCTCGATACTTTCGATACGTCTCTCGAACATCATTCCGCCCTTCAATCCATCGTAGAAATAATGTATATCGGACCCTGCAGAGGTCGGAACTCCGAGCTTCTCTCCATATTTAAACGAGAGTGCATTCATGTAGGTTTCGTTGCCCGCATTGAATATCTCTACTCCATCACAGATAGACGGTGTCAGATTTATCTTGCTGATATAATATCTCTCACGATAAGGATGAGCCTGAACCATTATTCCTCCGGCCTGATGAACCAGGTCATACACTTCATGTCTTGTCTTACTGAGCAGATCACCATTCTCATACAGCCAGTTCTTATCCACTCCGTAAATCAGATATTCATCACATTCAAAGTTATACTCTATGCCGAAAAATACACTGAAGTCTTTACCCTCAGCTGCAGCAAAAGCTGCCTCATAACCACTTACATACCAGTCGACTCTTTCTTTCCACGGCAGTTCCTTTGGTACACAACTGTTACCGTTAAAAAAATGGTCGGTCACTATGATACCGCTGTAACCCTGAGCCTTCATATAATCAATATAATCTGCACCGTGAGCCCTTCCGCATTTGCTTGCTTCACAGGTATGTAAATGAGTTTCATAAATAAATGACATTACTATCTCCTACCAATAAGAAAAGCCACACCGAAAGGTGTGACTTGTCTTATCAAAAACATTATGTAAACTATTATGCAACAAGTATTGCTTCGTCAAGTCCTTTATCAGAATAAACAGTTCCGAAGCCCATGTCAAGTGGTACTATACTGATTGCACTATCAAGATCTTCAAGAGCAATATCCGCACTTAAAGGATTATCCTGTCTTGAGATATCTACAATAATCTTTGCTTCAAATCTTCTTGAAAGATCACTCATGTTCATGCTGAGATTATAGAATGTCTCAGAATCAAGCTCATAATTAAGAGAAATGATATCAAATGGCTTTCCGCCTGAAACCTGATATCTATTGAACCATTTTTTGGCTTTCTCATTATCTGAGCTGTCACTTGTACTGAGAATAACCTGACATGCAGGATTAACAGCCTTAGCAGCATTTATACATGAATTTATCATTCTTGTCTGCTCTTCAAAGCTGAGTGTAATTCCCGGAAGTGCTGCATAAATATCAGTATCGATTTCTATGAAATCAGGAACTGCATTTCTCTCAGCCATCTTCGTAAAGAGCTTATGAACATTTTCAAATCCGCCTCTTTCAGCTTTTCTGACAAACATTCTGTTATCGGCTCCTGTCTCTCTCATAACTTCCTGATAGAGAGGCATAAGACCAAGCTTCAATGCCCACTTAAGTCCAAGTGACTTTGCACCTGCACCTGTCTCAATAACAGCATCAGCTCTGTCATATATTCCGTCCGTGATCTCTATATCACTCATTACAATATCAACACCCTTAGTCTTAAGGGAATTCAGTCTGTCCTTACTAACCGCTTCTGTTTCAAAAACTATTCTGGATAAACCGCTCATTTTTAACCTCGCATAATCTTTCATGTAATGATATTCTATCTGCTAAAATACCCGTCAATATATTACGCAATTTCACACTTAAACTCTATTCCTTTCAAGTATCGATGTCAATTCGTAGAACTTCACGAAAATAACGTCCTTTTTTGTCACATTTAACGTACCCTAAAATTTGTGAATTATGTTGAATAGTTTTTTTTACTTAAAAGGCATATAATGATGCTTTCGAAATATGGATGAATGGTGATTATTGATGAACAAGACATATAGCTCTTCAAATTTCTATGGTAAAGTATTCAAGCTGGCTCTTCCTATAGCCGCTCAAAGCACGATAGTTATAGGTGTTAACATGCTTGACACTATGATGGTCGGAAAACTCGGAGACGATCCTCTCGCTGCTACTTCACTTGCAAACTCTTTCATAAGTGTATTCCAGATATTCTGTATGGGACTCGGAATGGGCGCTTCCGTACTTGTATCGAGATACTGGGGAATGAAGCAGAGCAGTCCGGACAGATCACAGGCTGACGAAGCATCTGTTGCCCTGAAGCAGACCATAAGTCTGATGCTGAGACTCACCGTTATCCTCGCATTTCTATTCGCCGCCGCCACATATCTGGCACCCGGAATAATAATGCGTTCTTATACTGAAGAAGAACCGATAATCAATCTGGGAATCAAGTATTTCAATTATTCCATTCCCACTTACTTCTTCCTCGGAATATCACTCACTTCGACCATAGTTCTCCGCAGTGTCGGTCAGGTTATATATCCTCTTATAGTTTCAATCGGAGCTTTCTTCGTAAATTTCTCCATGAACTATATACTTATCTTCGGAAAATTCGGTGCTCCGAGAATGGAGATCGCCGGTGCCGCTCTGGGTACACTCATAGCCAGAATATTCGAAGTTGTACTTATAGCCGGCTACCTGTTTCTGTATGATAAGAAAATATACTTCCGTATCAAAGATATATTTATGTCAACCAAATCACTTATCCGGGAATATATCCGTATATGTATTCCGGTTCTGATAAGTGACGGAATTCTTGCTATCGGAACCAATTCCGTAGCAATGGTTATAGGCCATCTCGGTGGTGTTTTTGCTGCAGCAAATGCGATCACAAGCGTCACTCAGCAGCTGAGCACCGTAGTGATCTCAGGTGTAAGCCAGGCCGGTGCCATAGTTACCGGAATAACTCTCGGTGAAGGCCGTAGAGACAAAACAATGCAGCAGGGCTATCAGTTCTTTAAACTCGGACTAATCCTCGGAACCTTGTCTGCTGCATTTTTATTCTTATTCAGTAATACTATTATTGGATTTTATGATAATGCCAGTGCAGAAACAGCCGCAACTGCAAAGCAGCTGATGAATGCCATCAGCTTGATCATTATATTCCAGGGAACAAACAGCATCATGACCAAGGGTGTTCTCCGCGGAGGCGGTGACACCAAAATGCTTATGCTTGCTGATAATATATTCCTCTGGGTTCTTGCCATCCCTCTCGGAATGGCAGCAGGTTTCTGTTTTAAAATGTCTGCGTTCTGGATCTACATTTTACTGAAGTCGGATCAGATAGCCAAAACTGTCTGGGCATACCTGAGACTCAGAAGCGGAAAATGGATCAAAAAAATATCGACCCGATCATAGACTACTACTGTTTATCTTTACAATCGTCGCATCTTCCTATAATGATGGTCTTATCCGCACTGAGATTCAGACCATATACAGACTGAAGATTCTTCTCAAAATCTTCAACGAATTCACTCTCAAGATGAAATATCTTTCCGCATTCAGAACACTGTGCATGCATATGCTCATTGCAATGCTGATGCGAATCGGAGTACTGATAAAACCAGGCGTCCTGATTAGGCTCCTTATATTTCATAAGACTTCCCTGCTCACACATCCTGTCAAGATTACGGTAGATCGTTGTTCTGTTTACACCCTCATCTTCCGTCTTTATATACTCAAATATTTCTCCGGCAGTAAATCTCTTATCTGCATTATTCTTTAAATAATCCAAAATCAACCCGCGGGCTTTTGTTTTATACTCATTCTTCATCTATCATAACCCTTTCGAGAATTACCGTATCCATAGTATAATCCGAAGACATTATACCATATTAATTCAAAATGTATCAGTTACTTTTGCTGTCATTTGCATTTTGAAGTATTTTTATATACTCAAGTGTCAGGGTTGACGGACGTATAGCCTTAGGCAGGATATAACCCACTTCCATATAATCATCAACCTGAAGCGGCTTTGCGATGATATTCGGGCCGTTCAGCTCTTCGCTTATAATACCGCTGCATATGGTATATCCATCCATACCTATAAGCATGTTGAAAAGCGTAGCTCTGTCTCTGACTATTATCTCCTTATCCGAATCCACTGTACTGAGGATTTCCTCAGAGAAATAAAACGAATTATGAGATCCCTGCTCGTATGAAAGCCTCGGATACGGTTTCAGATCATCAAGCCTTAGAACTTTCTTTCCCGCAAGAGGAGACTTCCTTCCGATAAAAACATGAGGCTTAACACTGAAAAGACTGTTAAAACTCAGATTATTATCTCGTAATGTTTTATTTATAACGGTCTCATTAAAGCTGTTTCTGTACAGTACTCCTATCTCACTTCTAAGCTGAGCCACATCTTCTATAATGTCATAAGTCTCGGTTTCTCTCATATGAAACTCATACTTATCTCCACCGTATTTCTTGAGAAGCTGGACAAAGGCTTCAACAACGAATGAGTAATGCTGCGAAGATACCGAAAATCTGTGCTTACCCTTGCTATCCCCACTGTATCTCTCATCTATAAGGTTCGCCTGTTCAAGAACCTGTCTTGCATATCCCAGAAATTCTTCACCGTCCTGAGTAATCTCAATACCTTTCTTCGAACGGTTAAATATCGTTATATTATATTCTTTCTCCAGCTCCTGTATCGAAGCCGTGAGACTCGGCTGAGCTATATAAAGCTTCTTCGCCGCTTCGGTTATATTCCCCGTGTCAGCGACAACCGTTATATACCTTAATTGTTTCAGCGTCATATTGTACCTCCGAACTAATTTATATAAGACTCTATCACTGCATCTCAGTATTCAGAAATTACGTTTCGAATCTAATGTTACCGGTTATTGTTTGTTATAGCTTTTCCTTATAACTATTTATAGTCATAGATTATATTTTGTATTTTATCATATTCCATAGATAAAATCTATGGTTTTATTCACTTTTTTTATATTTTACCTATGCTACCGGTAGGTCTATACTTCATAGCAAATCTAAGGACAGCGTACACAAGATAAGAAAATTACGCAATTATACTTTAGGAGGAACAACTAAAATGAAAACATCAGTTATCGGTTATCCGAGAATCGGAAAAAACAGAGAATTAAAATTTGCTTCGGAGAAATTCTTCAAATCCGAAATATCAGAGAAGGATCTTCAGCTTGTAGCTGCAGAGCTCAGAAAAGATAACTTACTCAAGCAGAAGGATGCAAAGATAGATTTTATATCATCAAACGACTTCTCATTCTATGACAATGTACTTGACGCTGCATTTCTCTTCAATATCATTCCTGAGAGATACAGCTCACTCGACCTTTCAGATCTCGGCAAGTATTTTGCAGCAGCCAGAGGTTATCAGGGTGATAAGGGAAATGTTAAAGCCCTTGCAATGAAAAAGTGGTTCAATACAAATTATCACTATATCGTACCTGAGATTGATGATACTACAGATATAAAGCTTGCCGGAACCAAGCCTGTTGATGAATATATCGCAGCAAAAGCTCTCGGCGTAGAAACAAAGACAGCGATCATCGGACCTTTCACTCTTCTCAAGCTTGCTAAGTATACCGGCGATAAGAAAGCTGATGACTTCAGCTCAACTCTTGCAGGTGAATATGTAAAACTTATCGAGAAGCTCTCTGCTGCAGGTGCTGCATGGATCCAGTTCGATGAGCCTTCACTTGTAAAGGATCTTACAACAGATGATATAGCACTTTTCAAGTCAATATATGACACTGTTCTTTCAGGAAAGAATAATGTAAAGGTACTTATTCAGACATATTTCGGTGATATCCGCGATATCTATTCAGAAGTTATCAAACTTCCTTTCGACGGAATCGGACTTGACTTCATCGAAGGAAGAAAGACAGTTGAACTTATCAAAGAATTCGGTTTTCCAAAGGATAAACTTCTCTTTGCAGGTGTTGTAAACGGTAAGAATATCTGGAGAAACAATTACGCTAAAACTCTTGATATACTGAAGGACCTGAAGAAAGATCTCGGAGATAATGTAATACTTAATACATCATGCTCGCTTCTTCATGTTCCATATACTCTTGCAAGCGAGACAAAGCTTTCTGCAGATTACTTAAATCATTTTGCATTTGCTGAAGAAAAGCTCGGAGAACTCAGCGAGATCGCACAGCTTTCTGATTATGCAGATGATTCAAATGTAGCTGCAACAGACAGCTTTAAGAATAATCAGAAGCTTTTCTTCAACCGTATAAACAGCAAGGATGATGCCGTACAGGAAAGAGTTGCTTCTATAAAGGATTCGGATTATACAAGACTTCCTGAATTCCATGAAAGAGAAAAGATTCAGAAGGAGAAGCTCAATCTTCCACTCTTCCCAACTACTACTATCGGTTCATTCCCTCAGACTCAGGATGTAAGACAGAACAGACAGAAGTTCAAGAAGGGACTTATCTCTGCTGAAGAATATACAGAATTTAACAAGAAGAAGATTGCTGAATGTATCGCACTTCAGGAAGAAATCGGACTCGATGTCATCGTTCATGGTGAGTATGAGCGTAATGACATGGTTGAATACTTCGGTGAGCACCTTGCAGGTTATGTATTTACTGAAAAGGCATGGGTTCAGTCATACGGAACAAGATGCGTTAAGCCACCAATCATCTGGGGCGATGTATCCCGTAAGGAAGCTATAACCGTTGAATGGTCAAAGTTTGCAAAGAGCTGTACAGATAAGCCTGTAAAGGGAATGCTTACAGGACCTGTTACAATCCTTAACTGGTCTTTCCCTAGAGAAGACATTTCAATTAAGGAAAGCACACTTCAGATTGCTCTTGCTATACGTGATGAGGTACTTGACCTTGAGGCAAACGGAATCGATATTATCCAGATAGATGAAGCAGCTCTCAGAGAGAAGCTTCCTCTCAGACGTTCAGACTGGTATTCAGAATATCTTGACTGGGCTATCCCGGCTTTCCGTCTTGTACACAGTGGAGTTAAGCCTGAAACTCAGATTCATACACATATGTGCTACAGCGAGTTTACAGACATCATTCCTGCAATCGATGCAATGGATGCAGATGTAATAACATTTGAGGCTTCAAGATCAGATCTTCAGATTCTTGATTCTCTGAAGGAGAATAACTTCAAGACAGAAGTTGGTCCGGGTGTATATGATATCCACAGCCCACGTGTTCCATCAGTAGATGAGATTGTAAATGCTCTCACAAAAATGAGAACACGTATCGAAGATAAGAAGCTTTGGGTAAATCCGGACTGCGGACTTAAGACAAGAGGCGAAACAGAAACAAAGGCCAGCCTTATCAACCTGGTTAAGGCGGCTTCGATCATAAGAAGCAATAATCAGTAATTCTAAGTAATTATCAATGGGAATATCCCTCAACCGGGGTATTCCCGATCATCAGAAATCATGTGAGGTAATACCTGTGAAGATATCAGATATTTATAAGAACAACAAAAAAAGTCTCTCATTTGAGATTTTTCCACCAAAGAAAGATTCTGAGCTTGAGAACATTGATGAAACTCTCGAAGTACTTTCAGAGCTGCATCCCGATTTTATCAGTGTAACCTTCGGTGCAGGCGGTTCAGCAAACTGTAACCGTACCATAGAACTCGCAAAGAAGATCAAGGATAAGTATCATATCGAACCTGTTGTTCATCTCACATGCCTGCACTACAACAAGGCTGAAATTGATGAGTTTGCAAAGGTTCTTACTGCAGAGGGAATTCAGAATGTTCTTGCCCTTCGCGGCGACAGAAATGACAGAGTACCTGAGAAGGACGACTTTAAGCACTGCTCGGATCTCATAAGCTACCTGAAACCAAATCACGACTTCTGTTTTCTCGGTGCTTGTTATCCGGAATGTCATCCTGAATCAGATAACAGAATAAATGAGATCAAATGTCTCAAGAAAAAGGTTGATGCCGGTGCAGAGGTACTGATATCTCAGCTTTTCTTCGATAACGATACCTTCTTCCATTTCTACGAAGAATGCCGTATAGCTGATATAAATGTACCGCTTATTCCGGGAGTTATGCCTGTTATAAATGCTGCCCAGATCAAACGAATGATCAGCATCTGTAATGCTGCATTTCCTGAACGCTTCCAGCGCATCATTAACCGCTACGAGAACAACAAGGAAGCGCTGTTCGATGCCGGAATGTCATATGCACTCAGTCAGATAATCGATCTTCTTGTAAGTGACATACAGGGAATACATTTATATACAATGAACAATCCGGTTGTTGCAAGAAGAATCTGTGAAGGTATCAGAAACATCGTCTGATTCGGTACCTGCATGAAAGTAGTCTGTTATAGCAGACAGATCACATTAACAAAATAAGAATCAAAAACAGTCGGCCCTGCTTAAAGCAGAACCGGCTGTTTTTTCATTTTATCATCTTAGTACATATACTGACTTTATAAAACTATGTTCTTCACAGTTCCGATCTATATTATAAACCTACGTTCTTGACAGCTCCTATCGATATATAATTATCAAGAACAGCTCTGATATCACTGCTCTCTTCGGATTCCTTAATAAGTTTACCGTCTATCTCATACCTGATTCCGCCGTCAGAAAGTGATCCGATTGCTTTATAGCCATCCTTATAGAACATACCGCGGGATACAAATGTATCCCTTTTGATTCCTTTAAATTCCGAAAGCGGGCATCTCGGAATATTAACATTCCATATCTCTCCATAGTTTGGTCGTTTATCTATCAGTTCAGCCAGAATATCCTTCAGATACTTATCGGTCACTTCATGGCTGCCTTCGAAATCCTCTGATACTGCGATTCCTATATAGCCCTGAAAGGCCGCCTCAAAGGCCGCTCCGCACGTTCCCGAATACTGGATATCCGTTCCTGAGTTATAGCCTCTGTTGATCCCTGAAAGGACTATATCCGGCCTATATGGCATCACACTGAGACCTCCTACTCTTACGCAGTCACCCGGTGTTCCGCTGCATGAAAATGCTTTTACACTCTCCATACCGTAATCATATGGATACATATCGATTGTCCCATGTATAGTTATCGCATGCGAACAGCTGCTTCTCTGACTATCGGGGGCAATAACCCAGACTTCTCCGAATTCTTTAGCTGCTTCAGCGAGTCTTCTTAAACCCTCATATTCTATTCCGTCGTCATTTGTAATCAGTATTTTTCTCATTCTGTCACCCTAATAAAAACTCTTATTCGTAATCCGATTTTAGAACAAAGCATCCTTAGCGGAGCAATTTTCCCTCGTAGGATTCATGCCCCATGTGTTAAAAAAAGCGCCCGGAGGATTTATCCTCCGAGCGCCATTATACACTAAATCGTATAATTATTTAAGTCCTGTCCACTTCCACTCTGCAACTTCAGGCATATCAATACCTACATCGTGGATGTATGTCTTATGCTCAACAAGCTTATCCTTCATCTTCTGAACGAGGAATGCACCTCTGTTTCCAAGTGATGGAATGTTGTTGATCATAGCGATTACAAGGTTGAAACGGTCGATCTTATTCTGAACTCTCATATCGAATGGAGTTGTGATCGTACCTTCTTCATGATAACCATGAACATGGATGTTATGGTTATGTCTTGTATATGTAAGCTCATGGATAAGTGTTGGATATCCATGGAATGCGAAGATGATCGGCTTATCCTTTGTGAAGATTGTATCGTAATCTACATCTGAAAGTCCGTGTGGATGTCTATCCTTTGGCTCAAGTCTCATAAGGTCAACTACGTTTACGAAACGAACCTTAACATCCGGCATTTCCTTATGCATGATATCAACTGCAGCAAGTGCCTCAAGTGTAGGTGTATCACCGCAGCATGCAAGTACAACATCAGGATCGTCACCGTTATCTGATGAAGCCCAATCCCAGATACCGATACCCTGTGTACAATGCTTAACAGCCTGCTCCATTGTGAGCCACTGTGGTCTTGGGTGCTTACTTGCAACGATTGCGTTAACATAGTTCTTACTCTTCAGACAGTGATCCATTGTTGAGAGTAAGCAGTTAGCATCTGGTGGAAGATAGATTCTTACAACATCTGCCTTCTTGTTAGAAATGTGATCAAGGAATCCAGGATCCTGATGTGTGAATCCGTTATGATCCTGCTGCCATACATTTGATGTAAGAAGGAGGTTAAGTGATGCAATAGGTCTTCTCCAAGGAAGTCCGTTACATACCTTAAGCCACTTAGCATGCTGAGCTGCCATTGAATCTATAATACGGATGAATGCTTCGTAGCTTGCGAAGAAACCATGTCTACCTGTAAGGATATATCCTTCAAGCCATCCTTCGCACATATGCTCTGAAAGCATTGAATCCATAACACGTCCGTCTGCTGCAAGGAACTGATCTGTTCCCTCTTCGATCGGATTGTTCCAATCTCTGTTTGTTACCTCGAATACCTTGTTAAGACGATTTGACATTGTCTCATCAGGTCCGAAAATACGGAAGTTCTTCTGATCATCATTGAGCTTGAATACGTCTCTGATGTATCCGCCGAGCTCGATCATATCCTGCTTCTCAACTGATCCCGGTGTAGGAACTTCTACTGCATAATCACGGAAATCAGGGAGTCTGAGGTCATGAAGAAGCTTACCACCGTTTGCATGAGGGTTAGAAGCGATTCTTCTGTCACCCTTTGGAGCGAGCTCCTTAAGTTCAGGAATAAGAGTACCATTCTCATCGAAAAGCTCTTCTGCATGATAGCTCTCAAGCCAATCCTGAAGAATTGTCATATGCTCAGGCTTGTCCATCATTACAGGAACCTGATGTGCCTGGAATGAACCCTCGATCTTGTTTCCATCAACTACCTTTGGTCCTGTCCATCCCTTCGGTGTACGAAGAACGATCATTGGCCATACAGGTCTTGTTGTATCTCCTGTCTCTCTTGCATGCTTCTGGATAGCCTTGATCTCATCAACAACTGTATCAAGAGTCTCAGCCATCTTACGATGCATTTCCTTTGGATCTGAACCTTCTACGAAGTATGGCTTCCAGCCGTTACCCTTGAAGAATGCCTCAAGTTCCTCATGTGAAAGACGAGCAAGGATTGTAGGGTTAGAAATCTTAAATCCGTTAAGGTGAAGGATTGGAAGAACCGCACCGTCAGTTACAGGATTAAGGAATTTGTTTGACTGCCATGATGTAGCAAGAGGGCCTGTCTCAGCCTCACCATCACCAACTACACATGCAGCGATAAGATCCGGATTATCAAATACAGCACCGAAAGAATGTGCGATTGAATAACCAAGCTCACCACCTTCATGGATTGAACCCGGTGTCTCCGGAGCAACGTGACTTGAAATACCACCAGGGAATGAGAACTGCTTGCAGAGCTTCTGCATACCGTCAATATCTTCGCTGATGTTTGGATATACCTCGCTGTAAGAACCTTCAAGATAAGCGTTAGCTACGAAGAAGTTTCCGCCATGTCCCGGTCCTGAAAGAAGGATCATATCCTGATCATATTTATTGATAACACGATTAAGGTGAACATAGATAAAGTTCTGTCCAGGAACTGTTCCCCAGTGACCTACTATCTTCTTCTTAATGTGCTCTTTCTGAAGTGGCTCGCGAAGGAGTGGATTATCTAACAGATACAGCTGAGCTGCTGCGAGATAATTTGTCGCACGCCAGTACGCGTCCATTTTTGCAAGATACTCATCTGTGATTACATCGTGATTCATACTTTGTCCTCTCTTTAATATAATCATTATTGTTTTTACCAGTGCATTATTATACACAAAAAAGGTCTTTTCCGTGAGCCCCTTTTTCAATTTCGTTATTTTATACCTATATTTTCGATATATCTAAAATTATTAGTGTAATTTATCTAATCCGTTTCCGACATAGTATGTTACTCTTTAACAATTACACAATTATTTACTGTGTAACCGCAATAAAATATAACAATTTGAGTAAGTGAACAAAAAAGTCCGGTCAACGCCGGACTCTCATAATCTGCAGATTCTGATAGTCTATCTACACTCGGATACCTTAAAATGTGATGACTTCAGGTGCTGCTGTAAAGGAACTGAAGGTTGCTGTAGCATTCTTAAAATAAAATACTTCAGTATTGCCGTCATCCTCTGAATACATAGCTCTGAGATCAGGATAAGCGTCCAGCATTGACGCTCTTGCTTCTCTTCTATCATCTTCGATAAGTTCCCCTGCAACTCTGATCCATGTGCCGTCTTTAAATGCTGATATCTCCGCTTTCGGATTCTTATGAAGCTGCTTTGACACTTCTTTAATCTTTCCTGTCTGTATATAGAGCTTACCGTCGAATATATTGATCGTTCCGAACGGTCTTACTCTCGGCTGATCCCCGTCAACCGTTGCCAGGTAATAGGTTCCGGCACTCTTTAAAAATTCAAATACTTTTTCCATGTTATCACGCTCCCTTCATGATGTTTGTTTTTACTACTGGTAGTCAACGTTACTGATGACATGGTTTTATTCTATAACATTTCACAAACTATTCAAATAGTTTTTATCGATATTACCTTATAACCAAGAACTGCAACCGCTCTCTCTATCTGCCTGTTCATCTTTTGTTTCATAAGGAAGACGCAGGCCGATCCCAGAGATGTACCCGCAAACGGGATCATTAATCCTAATAAAATACTGCCGTTCATCTTTCCTCTATTTATGTTCTTTTAACCAAAGTTAGTTAAATTTAACACCAGTATAATAACATACCATTTCGGAAATTACAACAAGTATTATTACCTTATTCCATCCGGGATCACTTTTATAACAGCCGTATTCTGATAACACAGAGTTTCGTTATGCATAAACGCAACAACTCCCTCTATATCCGAACTGAGTATCTCTTTAACCTCCGCTGTCATCGGGTCGGTTATTTTCGCCAGCTTCTGCCCTTTCTCGATCCTGTCTCCCGCACATACCAGGGGCTCAAAAAAACCTGCAGTATGACTTCTGACAGCTTTAAAATCCGTACTCTTAACAACTCTGGATATATATCCTTCATCTCCGTAATAATCTATTATCCCATTCTTGGCCATAAAGTTTAAAACAGCTCTCATACCGTTATATGCTTCTATTTTATCTATGGCACTTGTACTTGTTGTATAAACGGAAAATGCGTTAGTCTCCCATATCTGCCAGTTATAGTTAAGTGTTGCGGTATCAAAAGGTCTCGGATTATGCAGCACAACAAAAGGAAGTCCAAACTGCTTGGCCATTTCCACATTTTCAAGTCCCGTATGCATTATACGAACCTGCGAAACAAAGTTTCCCGGCATGTAGAACGACGCCATCTGGATTCCTATTTTATAGTTCTTTACATTTTTAAATATACCTTCAGCTATACGCTGTGTTGTTTCCCCCTTGTCATATCCGGGAAACATACGGTTTATATCCGTGTTATCGATAGTCCAGAATCTTTTCTTTACATTTACCGAATAAGGGTTCGCACATGGGACAACCAGTATCTTCTTTCCCTTTACTATCCTTCCTTCTTCCTCAAGCTTTTTCAGCTTATTCACCAGAAGGGAGCATACATACATCTGCTGGTATTCATTTCCACGCATGCTTCCCATTACGCATACAGTTTCTTCACCTTCACCGAATGTATAACCTTTAATCTTAAAATCGTCTCTGTATATCGCATCTATCCTGAAAAGCTCTAGTTCCCGCATGTCTTATATACCTCCTGTTTCAGAATTCTTCCCATCAGTGAACCTTCCTCAACCATAGGATATTCACGTATCGTAAAAAGCCAGCCGTCGACAGGAGCTGTAATATTTGCAAGCATCTTTCCGGTAAGAGGATTAACTATCCTTCCTATATGCTCACCCTCGTATAAAACTTCTCCATGATTTTTATCCTTTATGAAAACTCCCGAAACAGGCGCGTTCAGATAACATACATCCATACCGTTTATGTCATATGAGATCACGGGTTTTCTGACCTCCGGTGCAGGTGCATCCCAGATTCCGAGTTCTGCCATAAGAGACACTATCCCGTCAACCATCTGATCACCGTACTCCTTCGTAATACGCATTCCGACACCCATTTCAACCACAAGTGTCGGCACGCCCACACTGTTCATGCTGTAAGCAAATGTGGATTCCAGTACGGTACTCGCACCGTGAACCCATATAAAATCCACATTGGACTTTTCGGCTATCGGAACCAGTGTATCCTTATGCAGTTCATTTATCCTGATCTGTGGAACTTCCGTGAGGAATATGTTGCTGGCATGAATATCCAGACAAAGACCAGCGCCCTTCATATCCTCCACGATCTCCGACGCCAGATATTCATTCATATCTCCCTGCATATTTCCCGGAAATATCCTGTTCATATCGAGATCAAATGCGGGAATTCCTCTTGTTATTGAATCGATACCGAAAGGATTCATAGCAGGATATATATCCACTGTTCCCTTTAATGCTTCCGGATTTTCTTCAATACGCCGCGCCAATTCATATGCGACATACTGACCTTCGAGTTCGTCACCGTGTATTCCCGTAACAACACATATTCTTTTAGTGTCTCCACCGCTCAGTCTGTGTTTTTGAATTATAAGCTCTTCGTTTACAGGCAGCTCTGCTTCAGCTACCTTGATAATTTCGTCTGTCACTTTAAGTTATCTCCTCAACACTCACACTTATTTTCTGTTCCTGCTGAACCGCACCGGTAAACAGTCCCTGATTCACCAGGCAGTCGCTGTAATCACGGCCATGAGCTATCTTGATATAATAATCTCCAGCGATCTGTGAATTTGTAGGATCCAGTCCTATCCATCTATCGCCCGACCGTACTTCAACCCATGCATGTGATTCGCCTTCTCCGAGCATCATTCCGGTCACATATCTGCATGGTATGCCTCTTAATCTGCATAAAGACAACATGATATGAGCATAGTCCTGACATACTCCGCTTCCCTTCTTCATGGCTTCCTCAGCCGTCGTCTGTATATCGGTCACTCCGCTCTCATATTTGAAATCCCGTCCCAATCTCTTCATGGTATAGAAAGCAAATTCCGATTCGGGAACCGATTCCTCATCACCCACCCGGATCAGCTCACTGTAATACGCTCTGATCGACTCTCCCGGCCGTGTTATATTCGTCTGATATTTCATAAGCGACAGCATCTGATCGGAGCCACCCTTATTATCCTCCGATCCCGCTGTCGCTTTGATCCCTGTTTCCGCTTCTCCCTCTATATCAAAGAAAAAGTACTTATGTCTGTTCTCTTCATATCCGTAAATGATAAGATTCCCAAACGAGTCACATCCCTCACTTATAAAGCTGTTGGGATAAATATCTTTATGAGTTATATATATACGCTGATTCGCGTCCGACTTCGGGATACATTTCAGAGAAAACCTGTGCTTTACTACTGAATCCGAGAAGGAAAGCTTCATGTAATACTTAAACCTTAGGTTTGTCACTGTATAAGTGCCTCCACTTCCTTAACGATCTCACAGTAATCCGGTTCGTCTTCTTCAACCAGATAATTTAAATGCATGAGTCCTTTATGACTGTATCTGATATTCACAGCGGTTATCCTGGTATTCAGGCGTTTCATCTCTCTTCTGAGATCTGCGCCATCCAGCTTAAGTCTTGAGTAAATATCTATTCGTTCTATACGTTTTCCGAGTTTTATCAGATCACGCACATTTTTATTATCGATAGAATCATCTGCGATTCCCCAGAAGGCTACTATGTTGTCCATTACACGCTGGAGTTTTACAAGCGGGGCATCAGATACCGCCGCCTTATTCATGGCATAAACCGCAAGCTGTACATACGCCAGTGTCTCACTTCCGATCTCTTCACGAAGAACGATTGCATTATCATACGCTCTCATCAGATTCGAATAGATTGAATTCGGATCATTTCCGTCAAAACAGTATCGTTTTGAAAAATCCTCAATGGAAGTATATATATTCGGAATATCCTGACTTTTGCAGAACCTCTCGTATTCCTCATCATTAAGATCGATCATGGAATCAAAATAATTCGCAAAGAGTCTGAGTGTGGTATACACTCTTTCACTGTATCTTCCGAGCCATAGTAATCTATCTGTATGTTCTACTGAGATAATACCCATGTATCTTTGAATCCTCCTCCCTGCGATGAATTGACTATAAATGAATTCGGATTTCTGGAGAATCTTGTCAGTCCGCTCTTCCATACATACGGTTCATCAGCCATAAGTACAAATGCTCTGAGATCAGCCTTTCTCGGCACTGTACGTCCTTCGTCAAATATATCTATATCCAGGAAATCTATGACTTCCTGTGCTATGAATCGACGCGGTTCGTTCTTCAGCATATTGATAAACTTTTCCTTTTCTTCCTTCGACATCTTGCTGCCGAATACGACTCCGTATCCTCCGGCCTCAGCCACATCCTTCAGTACCAGATCATCAAAATGCTCCAGAACATATTTCATATCTTCTTCGTAATACGGAAGATATGTCGGCGCATTCTGAAGTATCGGTTCTTCTCCGAGATAATACTTCACCATTTTCGGAACGAAGTAATATATACCTTTGTCATCAGCTACGCCGTTGCCCGGTGCGTTGATCAGTGCTACATTTCCCTTTCTGTATATATCGAAAATGTGCGGTATACCGATAACCGATTCTCTGTTAAAGTTCATAGGATCGAGATACTCATCCGAAATTCTTCTGTATACAACGCCTACCTTTTCCTTATTTCCGGAATAGTCCTGGAAGTAAAGATGATCGTTTTCTACGATGAGTTCCGAACCTGTAGCAAGATGTGCTCCGATCTTCTCCGCAAGATATGAATGTTCAAAGTATGCCGCGTTATAACGTCCTGGACTGAGGATCACGGAATGTCCGCCGGTATTCACGTAATCCAAAGTCTTTCTCAAAAGCTTTGAATAATTCCTGTTATCCTCTATATGATTTTCGGCATATATCTTCGGATTGCAGCGCCTGCAAAGTTCTCTGGCGATCATCGGATAGGATGCACCTGAGGGGATCCTCAGATTATCTTCAAGGACATACCATTCACCGTCCTTTCCCTGAACCAGATCGATTCCGGAAATGTGTGAATATATATCCTTCGGCGGCTTTACTCCATCACACTCAACCAGAAACCCGCTTCCCGCAAATACAAATTCCTCAGGTACCACACCGTCCTTTATGATCTTCTTCTCCGAATAGATATCTTTTATAAAATGATTCAATGCCATAACTCTCTGGGATAGTCCCTTTTCGAGCATGGCAAATTCCTGTCTGCCGATAACTCTCGGAATCATGTCATAAGGAAAAAGCTGTTCCTTGAACTCATTATTCTTATATATTCCAAACTTCACTCCGTATCTTGCTAATAATTCATTAATCTCTTCAGAATGAAGTATCATATTCTCATAATTCATATTAACCCTCTTTCTTTAACCCCATAAAATGGAGGAGGGGCCGGATAAAGATCCGAGCCCCGTTGCCATGGATGGAATGGACAGAAAAAAATATTTTCCTGTACCTAATGGATTATACTGTCGAATATAAACCATGCATTAAATATATTCAATTACACGAATTCACCCTTTTTATACTTCTTTTGGATTACATCTATCATCCGGCTTCATTCATGACCAACTTAAAAAGCTGCATTCTGCTCCCCACGCCGCACTTCTGATAGATATTCCTCTCATGCTTCTTCAGGGTATTCATACTGATAGACAATTCGTCACTTATCGTATAATTATCCTTTCTGGCCATCATATGTCTGAGAACCTCTTCTTCTCTTTTCGTAAGACTGTATCGAACTATAATGTCACTGATATTTATCACATTTTCTATATCCACCGTCTCAACTGTTCTCTGATCTAGACTGAAAGACATATGATCCTTTAACACATCAAGAGTAAATACATCGTTATAATCAAAACCTTCTTTATCCATATTACGGTAAAGAATTACAGAACCCAGGAAGCGGCCCTTCGTTCCGAGTATCATCTGGATCACAGAATATGATCTTGAATCTCTGTAGATCAGACTCCTCTCGCTATATATAATATCCTTCTCAAAATCGTGATGTTCTCCCGAATACGCTTTTATCTTATCGATATCTACCGATACTGCGTCCCCAACGGAATCAGATCTGTCTTTAGCTGCCAGGCAGAATACTGCAGCATCATAATATATGACCGCTCTAAGCCTTTCCAAGAATTTTCTCTGCATCTCTTCGGTGTTTTTTATCGTATAAATGATGTACACGATGTTGTTTATATTTATCCAGTCACTTGTATCAGGTCTTCCCATATATCGTTCCTCCATCACAGCTGATATGATAAAATCAGCACTGTGTACATCCGCTATTTATTTATAAGCTTTTCGATATAATTCTATGATGTCTTTCCTCGTTGTTGTCCTCGGATTTACAAGGACATTTCCGCTCTTCATCGCATCGTCGGCCATTGCTTCAAAATACTCTTCTTTCACCCCGGCCTCTGCAAGATTATCCGGAATACCAAGAGCCTTATTCAGCCTTATGATTTCAAGTTCAAGCATATATGATTCATAGAATTCCTTACCCACAGGATTCTTTGCTATATATCTGTAAATGTTATAGTACTTACCTTTATCAGCTAATTCATTAAATGCAATGACTGTTGGAAGAATGATTGCATTTGCCAGTCCGTGCGGAACATCAAAATATGCACTTACGGGATGACTCATAGCATGCACATTTCCTAGTCTTGCATGAGAAAATGCGATTCCGGCAAAAAGTGATCCGAGGAGCATTGCTTCTGCAGATGCTTTATCGCCCCGATTCGAAACATATGCCCTGAGATTCACTCCTATCAGCTTTATAGCCTTCTCTGCCATCATATCCGAGAACGGTGATGCCGCTCTGGAAAGATACGCTTCAATAGCATGTACCAGTGCATCGATTCCGCAGGCAGCTGCTGTTGTTTCAGGTACTGTTGTGATCAGCTCTGGATCGAGAATAGCATACTGTGGGATAAGGTATTCACTTCCCACCGTCAGCTTATAGTTTCTGGAATGATCCGTGATAACGGAAAATGCCGTAACCTCGGATCCTGTTCCCGCAGTTGTCGGTATCGCTATCATAGGTACTACCGGTCCCGGAACCTTTCCGACACCTTCATATTCCGTAATATTTCCGCCAAATGTACCGACCACCGCTACTGCCTTTGCTACATCAAGCGGTGAACCTCCGCCGAATGCAACTATGAAATCCGCACCGCTGTCCTTATATCTCTCTGCTGCCCTGTTTACCGTATCTGTACTCGGATTGCCTTCTGTTTCACTGAATATCTCGCTTTCAATACCGACCTCAGAAAGCAGATCCGCACATTTTCCTACTGCTCCGATCTTATAAAGATGCGGTCCCGAAACAATAAGAGCTTTACTTCTTTTGAGCTTAAGCGCAAGCTCCGGAAGTTTTCCGATATTCCCCGGACCATATATGACACTCTGAGGTATAGAAAATGAAAAACTCTCCATATCACTTCTCCTACATCAATGCCCTGACTGACTCATTTATTATTTCGTATGCCTTATCACAATCCTCTTTTGTAATAATTAGAGGAGGAACCATACGTATAATGTGAGCTCCGATTGCCGTAAGAAGTAAATGCCTGTGAAGACATTCATGTTTAACATCAACACTTCCTATAGTATCGTCAAATTCAACACCTATAAGGAGTCCCTGACCTCTTACTTCCTTAACATGAGGGATAGTCTTTAGTTTTTCCGAGAAATACTTACCCATTTCAGCTGCGTTGTCGGCAAGCTTTCTGTCAAGCAGCTCACCGATCTCGGCAAGTGCAGCAGCACAGCTCACAGGATGTCCGCCGAAGGTTGTACCGTGTGATCCCGCTGAGAAAGCCTTCGAAACCTCCTCTGTTGCACAGATTGCACCTATAGGCATTCCTCCTCCGAGAGCCTTTGCCATAGATACGATATCCGGCTTTATTCCGTAATTCATATAACTCATTACTTTTCCGGTTCTGCACCAGCCGGTCTGAACCTCATCTATAAGCAGGAGCATTCTGTTTTCATCGCAGAAATCACGTAATCCCTGCATGAATTCCTGCGTTGCCGGATGAACACCGCCCTCGCCCTGTACAGGCTCGATCATGATCGCGATAGTATTTTCGGTACATGCATCCTTAAAAGCCTGAAGATCATTATATGGTGCATAAGAAAAACCGTATGTCATAGGTCCGAAACCAACCTGACAGCCATTTCCCGGCTGACCTGTTGCTGACATTGCTCCGAATGTTCTTCCGTGGAAGCCCATCTTAGCCGTTACGATATGGTACTTGTTCGGTCCGTATTTTTCGATTCCGTATTTTCTTGCCATCTTGATCATTGCTTCGTTAGCTTCAGTTCCGGAATTCTGAAAAAAGATCTTATCCATACCTATCGTAGTACATACCTTCTCAGCCAGAAGCGCTTGTGGAATAGTGTACGGATAGTTAAATGTATGCATCAATGTCTTTGCCTGTTCAACAACCGCATCTACAACCTTCTCGTTACAGCTGCCGGCTGAATTAACTGCAATTCCCGCATAAAAATCCAGATATGCTTCTCCGTTTTCATCATACAAATACTGATCCTTTGCACTCTCTGCCAAGAAATCGAACCTTTCATAAGTTTCGATCATATATTTATTTACCTTGTCTTTTATATCCTGAAATGTTAATCCCGTATCCGATAACTTCATATGCCTAATCCTCCTGTTCGGAATTATCTTTTATATCGTCCTCATCTATAAATCCTTTGATGAGCAGATATTGCTTTATCAATCTGACACAATCCTTGATACCGACCTTCTCACTGTTAAGCGTCATATCGTAATTGACCGGATTGGTCCAATAGTTTCCATGTGTATAATATGCGTAATAATCCGCTCTATATTTATCTGTCTGACTGATCGTAGCGTGTGCAACCTCGGAAGTTACTCCCATATGCTCCATAGTTCTTTCTACACAGAATGATCTCGGAGCTTCAATATATACACTGACTACATTATCTCTGCCACGGAGAACGTAGTCCGCACATTTTCCAACGATGACACATGATTCCTGATCTGCCAGATTCTTTATGATCTCGCTCTGATATTCAAAGAGTTTGTCATCAGACACAAATTTCTTCTTTGCAACATAGTTTCGTGTTCTCGGCAATCCTCTTAAAAAGTTCGAAAAACCTCCGCTGGTTCTGATCTTCTCATTCACCTCCTGGAACAGTTTTTCATCCAGTCCGCTCATCTGACTGGCGAGTGTCAGGATTCTGTTTTCATAACAATGAATTCCTAAATCCTTTGCCAACATAGATGCGATCTCTTTACCTCCCGATCCGAATCCTCTGGCAAAAGTTACAACAAATCTTTCCATTCAAACCATCCTCTCATTTATCAAAATAGTTTTCGTAGTCGTCATATATTATCCTGCCAGATATCTGCTCAGAAATTCCCTTGTTCGCGGATTCTTCGGATTACTGAAGATTTCTGCCGGCGGAGCATCTTCCGCTACATATCCTCTATCCATAAAGATCGTACGTGTTGAAACATCTCTGGCAAATGCCATCTCATGAGTAACGATTATCATTGTCAGTCCCGTCGTAGCCAGTTCCTTCATTACATTCAGTACTTCTCCGACCATCTCCGGATCAAGTGCGGATGTCGGTTCATCAAACAGAAGCACTTCAGGATTCATACACAAAGCTCTGGCTATAGCTACTCTCTGCTTCTGTCCACCTGACAGCTGCGCAGGCTTTGCATTGATATACGGTGCCATTCCTACTTCCTTCAAATGTGTGATTGCTCTGTCAAACGCCTCTTCCTTAGATATATGCAGCACCTTTCTGGTACATATCATGCAGTTCTTCAGAACAGTCATGTTATTGAACAGGTTAAATGACTGAAAAACCATTCCGACCTTTGCACGATAATCATTTATCTCACGCTGAACATCTCTGATTTCCTTACCGCGAAAGAGTATTTTCCCGGAAGTCTGACGCTCGAGCTTATTTATACAACGTAACAATGTTGATTTTCCCGAGCCCGATGAACCGACTATGCAGATGATCTCACCGGAATGAACTTCCATATCTATTTTTCTCAAAACCTCATGATTTCCAAAGGATTTACTCAGATCCTGAATACATATAACCGCGTTATCCATAATCTGCCTCCTTACTGATTATCCATATATTCTACAGCCAGTGCATAATCGGCCTTATCCTCAAGCTTCTTTTCCAAGAGATTGAATATCTTGTTAAAGAAGAAGCACAGAACAAAGTAGATCACTGCAATAACCAGGTAACTTTCAAAATACTTATAGTAGTTACCTCCGACTGTCTTGGCAGCCATAAAGAGTTCCTGTACTGCTATTACATTAAGAACCGATGTCATCTTTAAATTCGTCAGAAACATATTTGCCATTTCCGGAATGATATTCTTAAACGCCTGTGGTAGAACTACGAAAAGCATTGTCTTCATCGGCGACATTCCCATAGCCCATGCGCCTTCACGCTGTCCCATATCTATCGATCCGATACCGGCTCTTACTGTTTCTGCCATATATGCTCCGGTATTTAACAGTGTTACAAAGATACCTGCAAATACTGGTGTCATTTCCACACCGACCTGTCTGATTCCGTAATAGATTATCATTGCCTGAACTATCATCGGCGTATCTCTAAAGATTTCCACATAAACCGAAGATATGATCTTCAGTAACCTTACAAAGATTTTCTTTATAAAGAAATCTCCCTTGTTTATCTTTACATCCTGAACTATTCCTATAGCATATCCGAGAATGAATCCCAGAAGTGTACCGAGTACAGCTATGTATAGCGTGTACCAGGTACCTTCCAGAAACATATTAAAGTACTTTCCTATAAGAAATATCATCCATTCAAGGGAGTTCTGCGGATCTGTGATTTCAAAAAATACATGTCCCATACCCTGCTACTCCATTCTTGTAAATATGGATTTAGTTTGCTGCCGGCTGCTGATTGATCACCTTGTTCATAAGTTCATCCATCTTGGCTTTATCATTCCAGCCAATTGCATCCATAGCACCCTGAATCTTATCTCTAAGTTCTGTATCATCCTTTCTTGTAGCGATACATACATTTACCATCTCATCATCACCAACAAAGGAATCATTCTCATCAAATACAACGATCTTAAGATCATCATTAGTAAGAAGTGCTGACTGAGCTGTAGGAAGGTCTACAATACAAACATCTGCAACACCATTTGAAACCGCCATAAAGCATTCTGATGTAGTTTCGTAATTGCTTCCTGTTACTGCCCCTTCAATCTGATCAAGAAGTGGGATCCATCCTGTACCAAGCTGTGTAGTAACCTTACAACCTTTTCCGTTAAGTTCCGAAATTCCCTTAACTTCTGCATAAGGACCATCCTTCTTAACTACGATACAGTTGTCTCTGTAGTAATATGGTGATGTAAAAGAATATGACATCTCTCTTTCCGATGTACGTCCCATACCAGCGATGATACAATCATAATCTCCGGCATCCATTGAAATACCGATCGATGACCATTCAACCTTATGGATCTCAAGTTCCATTCCCATCTCATCCGCAAGCATCTGTGCTACGGCTACATCATATCCATATGCGTAAAATGTTGAATCATAGATTGGAACCGCTGCACTTCCATCCGGCGTAGTTGCTCCGTCCTGTGTCCAGTTGAACGGTGCATATGCACATTCCATTCCGACACGAAGAACCTTCTTTTCTCCCGAATCATCTGCCTCACCTGTTGTCTCATCCTTTACTGCAGCTTCTGTAGTTTCCTTCTCCGGCTTTTCTGTAGAATTAGTACCGCTGCATCCACCGAATGCTGCCATCATCATTGCACCTGCTAATACCATAGCTGTTAATTTTCTTTTCCTCATAATTTTTCCCTCCGTCCGTCATATGATCATGACTAATAAATTAAGAAAGGCGCTGGTTGAAACGTTTGTTTCACCTGCGCCTTTGCATATCCGTATTTTATTCACAGATATGTCTCTTTACAACTTTCATTCTGCACAATCATAGTGGACAAAATGCACAATTTGCATTTTAAATGAACATCAGTCTCTTTACCAGAATGCAGTTTATGAGATCGAGATATTCCACGTAATCGGTCAGCTCTATCTCAAGAAGTTCCTCGATCTTATTCAAACGATAGATCAGTGAATTCCTGTGTATATATAGACTTTCCGCCGTTTTCTTGGTATTAAATCCATTCATATAATATGCCAGTAAAGTTTCCTGAAGAAATGTACCGTTAGCATGATCATATTCCTCCAGCTTATCCAGTCTGCTGTTACAATACCCTAATACTTCTCTTTGATTATCATTTCGGAACATAAACTTATATATTCCCATTGCGCTCGAACTGAGAACTTTTTTATGCGACGGATTCGGCAGCAGATCCTTCTTCGGTATCAGACTTTTTGCCTCCTGATAGCTCTGTCCGAATCTTCTCGGATCAGCATAGGCTGCTCCGAGTATACACGTACTCTGGATCATTCCGTTGAATCTCGGATTCCCATCCAGATTACGCAGCATTTTCTCGAGCTCTCGTTCTATCTGCTTATCTTCCCTCGCTTCAAACAGAAGGACAAACTTATTCAGGAATCTCATGAACATAGGATGCCCTTTCATCCTGATAACTTCTGTATTCAGGCAGTTGGCATAATACTCATACATATGATCATCCTGTTCGAGATTTATTCCGTATCTTCTGTCTACGGCAATTATCCCTACTCTGTACGGCTTACTGAAATCCAGCCCGAACTGTCCCGATATCTTTTCGATATATCTTTCATTTACATCATATCCGAAAAGGAGATTATACAGATAATCTCCCGTTCTCTTATTCATAACATTCGTCTCAGTTATCAGATTGCCTATACTCTGTGAAATATCAACGAATGATGCTCCGTCCCATCTGATGAAGAACAGCGGGAGTCCCAATTCGTTTGCCCTGTCTATGATATTCTGCGGTATCATTTCTTTATCATCTACAACGGATATTCCGAGTCCTGAAATTCCCAATTCGTTTAATTCTTCCATATCCGCAGCAACTTCTTCAAAGCTGAACCTGATGTAATCTACAACTATCAATGCAAAATTACCATGATTCATATGATCACTGTACGGCTTTGTCTGAACCATATATACCCATGATACTATTCTGTCGAGCCCCGATTCTCCGGCAACAAGTTCTACACCGTCGAGTTTCAGATTACTTATATCTCTGCATGTAACCATAACTTATTTCCACCTCTATCCTACTGACAACAAAACAAAAAACAGGCGCCAATACCTTTCGGTATTGACGCCCTTGTCATCTTCTTACATGCTATAAAATATACTAATCCATAGGTAAAATCAACTATATTTTAAGAAACAGATTATGCAAGTGCTGCTCCGAGATTCTTGCAAGCCTCAATCGCATCATCATCAGGAGCATTATTTGCCATTACGCCTTCATTGACAAGTACTGCACCTGCTGCATCACAACGATCTTTCCAGTCTCTCATCCACTGGCCGTCACCCCAGCCGTATGAACCGAAGATTCCTGTCTTCTTGCCATTTAAGAAACCTTCAACAGCTGAAAACATAGGATCGAATTCGGTCTCTTCAAGAACTTCCGCACCCATTGCCGGACAACCGAAAGCAATCGCATCAAATTCCGATACAGCCGATTCCGAAAACTCTCCTGCTGTAAAAACCTTTACCTCAGCGCCCTTTGCCTTTGCACCTTCTGCAACAGCATTTGCCATTGCTTCGGTATTGCCGGTTGCGCTCCAGTAAACCACTGCAACTTTACTCATAACCAATCCTTTCCGGGAAAACCCCATCTACGCACTGACTGCAAGCTTATCAAGTGTTGTTCCGTTCCTGAACCTTGATCTATAGTCATTCGTACATTTTTCATATTTTTTAAAAATATTCTTTGCCCTCTCAACGTCACCGTATACTTTCCATAAGCCGGTACATTTTGAGAAGCTGCCTCTATGCTTGATAAATCCTTTCACATCCTCTATCGGATATCCGAGGAACAGACCAATCTCATGCGGAAAATCCTTACTGGACTTAAGATTTACAAGTTTTCTGCTGAGACATTTAACACACGATTCAACGTCGTCTGCCTTGTATCCCAGCATAGAAAGCATATTCGCGGTATCCTTATCACAGAAATCCTTTACCAGGAAGGATGGTCTGTAAACATAAATCAGGACTCTGTGATTCGAATACCTGACAGGTATGGCTTTAATTCCCTTGTTAACCAGACATTTATTAACTCTTCTTATGTCATTCAGTAACTTCTGTTTATCATCATATCCGCATGTGAACAAGTTGCCGGATTTTATTCCGGCCAGAGTGGGCGCGCAATATTCGATAATCATCTCATCTGACATGACATACCTCCGAGCAAGTTAGAGATAACTAACCAATAAACCTGTAAAATGTGACAGACATCGGGAACGTTCGACATCTGTCACATGATCCAACCAGTTAATTAGATATAATTAACTGTAGTAAGTTATATCATACTATGAAATGAATATCAAGCATTTTTTTATATTTTTCTACGATTTTTTATGATCATTATAAGCTTAAGCCACTGGAATTCCGAAGGAAGAATTCTATTAAAGAGCTTCGATAACAGCTTTCTTTACATCTTCCATCTCAACTGTAGGTTCAAAGCGCGCGATAACCTGTCCCTGTCTGTCTATAAGGAACTTTGTGAAATTCCATTTGATATAAGCCTTATCGCCGTATTTTTTGTTATTTGCATCCGCAAATGCTTTAAGTGCTGCCACCTTCAGACCCTTACCGAAACCTTCGAATGGCTTCTCTGTTGCAAGATAGGCAAAAAGTGGGATTGCTGTATCTCCGTTTACATCTATTTTCGCGAATCTCGGGAAATCAGTTCCGAACTTCATTGTACAGAATTCGTTAATCTTATCATCCGAACCCGGTGCCTGATTAGCAAACTGATTGCAAGGAAAATCAAGTATCTCGAATCCCTTATCTTTAAGTTCCTTATACATTGCTTCAAGTGGGTCATAATGCGGCGTGAAGCCACAACCTGTAGCCGTATTAACTATAAGCAACACCTTTCCCTCATAATCCTTAAGGCTGATGTCATTGCCCTGTCTGTCCTTTACTGTGAAATCATAAACTGTACTCATTTTTATACCTCCGATTTTAATCTGAAATATATCCGATAGTTACTTCCTGTAGTCTCATGTAGCTTTATCTTTTTCTACATTATATTTTGCACAATATAATTTGTCAACATGTTTTTTTTATGTCTGTACTTCGCGTATCAGATCATACATATGAAATCTTTCACCGCAGTTTCTGACACGATCCAGCTTCATCCCCAGATGCTGATATCTGTCACTTTTATCTTTATCATCTGTATCAAGGATTACAGGTACACCCTTTTTGTCTGCTACCTTATAAACCTGTTCAAGCATAGACCTCATAAATCCCTGCCCCTGATATTCAGGTCTTACCGCGAGCATCTCTATTCTCAGAAATTTTCTCTTAGCTTTATGCATCCTCGTTTCAATAGTATTCCCCTCAGAAAAGCAGGCTTTAATAAAGCTTTTCATATTTTTAAATCCGCCAAGAGCTTTCTTCTCTGCCATTATCATTTTCATACCGTCAAAGAATCCGACTCTTCCTACACCTTCTCCCGATAACATCAGATATCCTTCCTGATTATCGGATGTGGTATACAGCATTCCTGATTTATATGCCGCCTGAACAATAGCATTCATATAGGTGAACATATCTTCTCTGCTTTTTATATATTTAATTAGTCCCTGATCTGCTTCGTTATATTTATAGTCATAAAATGCATCAGCAATCTGACGCGATATATTCTCTACTTCTTTAGGAGTTAATCCTTGTAGTTTTTTCATGTTTGTCACCTTTTCTCAATCATTTTCCTTACACAGCAAATATAAGCCCCGCCGAAGCGGGGCTCAGGAGAGGTTGAAAAATAACCTTTGGCTAACTAATTGGTTCCTGAAAGAATAATATTATTAAGTACTCCTTCCAGATACTCCTGCTGACCTGATATAGGATTTTCAGGAGCCTTAAGTTCTGCAGCTCTTGCCGCAAGTTCTTCTAGAGTTGTTTCTCCCTTTCTTATCTTCTGTCCGAGCTCTGATTTAAAGCTCTCATACTTCTTATCAACAAATCCTTCTATACGGCCGTCTTCAATAATCTCAGCCGCCTTGATAAGTCCAAGTGCAAAGGAATCCATACCGAGGATAAATGCATGGAACATATCCTCATAAGTATTGCTTGGACGTCTGTTCTTGGAATCAAAGTTAATTCCGACAGGAAGTCCACCGTTCTTAACAATCTCATACATAGCAAGTGTTGTATCATATACATTGCTTGGGAAGCAGTCCGTATCCCATCCGAGCATAACATCGCCCTGGTTCGCATCTATCGAACCAAGCATATCATTTATACGACTGATTCTGAGTTCATGCTGGAATGTATGGCCTGCAAGAGTTGCATGATTTGCTTCGATATTCATCTTGAAATCTTTATCAAGGCCGTACTGTCTGAGAAATCCGATTGCCGTAGCCGCATCATAATCATACTGATGCTTCATCGGTTCCTTCGGCTTAGGCTCGATAAGGAATGTTCCTTCGAATCCTATGCTTCTTCCGTAGTCACGTGCCATCTTCATAAGATTCGCAATGTTCTCCTGCTCAAGCTTAACTTCCGTATTGAGAAGAGTCTCATAACCTTCACGGCCTCCCCAGAATACATAGCCCTTACCGCCGAGCTTTACTGTAAGCTCAATGGCTTTCTTAACCTGCGCCGCAGCAAAGCAGTATACATCCACATCATTAGTACTGCCCGCACCATTCATAAAACGAGGATTGCTGAACATGTTAGCTGTTCCCCAGAGACACTTGATGTTTGTTCCTTCTGTCTTCTCCTTAAGATAATCTGTAAGTTCATCCAATCTTCTGTTAGTCTCATTAATATCGTCAGCTTCCGGAACAAGATCTACATCATGGAAACAGTAATACTCTATACCAAGCTTCTGCATGAATTCTACTCCCGCATCAACCTTAGCCTTTGCATGCTCCATGGTACCTTCTTCAGCAGCACCGAATCTTTTATCGATAGTTCCTCGTCCGAACATATCAACACCGTTTGCCCCGAGATTATGCCACCATGCCATAGCAAAAGGAAGATGCTCCTTCATCTTCTTTCCGAGGATTACTCTCTCCGGATTATAATACTTGAAAGCAAAAGGATTCTTACTGTACGGTCCCTCATACTTTATAACCGGAACATTACTAAATATTTCGCTCATTTAAATACCTCCATATTGTTAGTCTTATATAATACTGATTATATATAACTAACTATATCATCTTTTCTTCTCATTGTCACTATCATTTTATCTCGATTATTTCACACATTTCCTTTACGGCTTTTCTGCCCTCAGGAAAGAACCTGCATATAGCCCAGTCATGACACATAGGTTTAACCGTCTTCTGAAATTCCACACCATGGTTCCGTAGTATATCTATATAGTTAATTACATGAGGATAGAATAATTCATGTTCTCCGTAATACAGATACATTTTGGGAAAGCCAGTATAATCCACATATTCCGGGCTTATATCCGGACTGTCGAGAGGAACATCTTTGCACCAATTCTCACAGATAATATCATTCATTTCCACACTGAGAATAGGATCATACGGTTCCATAGCAAGCCTAATATTTCTGTTTTTGCCGTTTTCTATACCGCATGCCGGCGAGATCACTATGAGCTTTCCTGGTTTTACCTTCACTTCACCAGCAAGGCTGATTATAAGATTTGCTCCCGCACTATCACCTATAAATGTAATCTTTTTTGAAGAATACTTCTTAATCAGTACTGCATACAGCTTATTAAGCCAGTCCAGTGCGTATCTTACGTTGTACTTCGGAGCAAGGGGATAATGAGCTATATAAACATCAGCTCCCGTGTCCTTTGCAAGCTTCACCGCAACATCATAATGAAGGGCCGTTGCCCTTTCCATTCCACCGCCTCCCGGCAAAAAAAGGACAGCTCTGGAGCTATGTCCGCTGCCTCTCCTTCTGAATCTGTGAAACAAAAAACCATCAAACCTTATCTCACGTATATTTAAGCCGCTCTTCTTAACAAAACCCGGAAGCTTTACCGCATCAGTCGGTTCCTTGAAACCACCCATAAGTAAACTTCGGGAACCATCTCCCGGAAGGCGGTTTAACATATAACAGGCTTTTTCAACAATACAATATGATAAGCTCATATCTCTTCTCCTCATCACAAAAAAGTATTATAAATATTCGCTTGGACTCATTCCTGTATATTTTTTGAATACTGCAGAAAACTTACTGGCGTTGCTGTAGCCGCAGAGGCACACCGCCTGTTTCCATCTCAAAGATAATCTGCATATTCTTTTCCATACAGGTTGAGCAGCCACTTCTCTTCAGTATTTTTTATTTGTTTGTATGAACATTTGTGCATATGTTAACATGAATGTTATGACCTGTCAAGTCCTCTAAGCAAGAAAGGCGGTGCCATGAGTCATCCCCTACTCACGGCACCGTCTCCCGGTGTATGTTATGACTTCCCCATCATGTAACTTAAGGTAAAATCTGAAGCCTACTTATTAACGTTAAATGCATCCATCTGTGGATATACTGCTGAATCTCCAAGCTCCTCTTCAATTCTAAGAAGCTGATTATACTTAGCAACTCTCTCTGAACGGCTTGGAGCACCGGTCTTAATCTGGCATGTATTAAGAGCAACTGCAAGATCCGCAATTGTTGTATCTGCTGTCTCACCTGAACGATGTGATGAAATTGCTGTATAGCCTGCCTTATGAGCCATCTTGATAGCCTCAAGTGTCTCTGATACTGAACCGATCTGATTAAGCTTGATAAGGATAGAATTTGCAGCACCGAGCTTGATACCCTTTGAAAGTCTTTCTGTATTTGTAACAAAAAGATCATCACCTACAAGCTGAACCTTGTTACCGATCTTTGCAGTCATCCTCTGCCAGCCTTCCCAATCCTCTTCGTCAAGACCATCCTCGATTGAGATGATAGGATACTTATCAACAAGGGCTTCCCAATGAGCTATAAGTTCATCTGACGTGAACTCCTTACCTGACTTAGGCTGCTTATAGAAGCCTTTACCCTTTTCACTCTTCCACTCAGAAGAAGCAGCATCCATTGCGATCATGAAATCCTTTCCCGGCTCAAAACCTGCAGCCTTTATAGCCTCAAGAATCTTCTCAATAGCTTCTTCATCGCTCTTTAACTGATTAGGTGCAAAACCACCCTCGTCTCCTACAGCTGTAACATCTCCCATTTCCTTAATGAGACTCTTGAGTTTATGGAATACTTCAGCACACCATCTGAGTGCTTCCTTAAATGAAGGTGCACCAACCGGCATGATCATGAATTCCTGTGTATCAACAGCGCTGTCTGCATGAGCACCGCCATTAAGGATATTCATCATCGGAACCGGAAGCTTGTTGCCCTGTACTCCTCCGAGGAATCTGTAAAGCGGAATATCAAGTGCAATAGATGCTGCTCTTGCAGCTGCAATAGAAACTGCGAGGATTGCATTTGCACCGAGATTAGACTTGTCCTTTGTTCCGTCGGCCTTGATCATAGCTGCATCAACAGCATATGTATCAGATGCATCAAGTCCAACAAGAACATCATTGATTGTTGTATTTATATTTTCAACAGCTTTCTGAACACCCTTTCCGAGATAACGGCCCTTATCACCGTCACGAAGCTCGAGAGCCTCAAATTCTCCTGTTGAAGCTCCGCTTGGAGCAGTTCCTCTTCCGACCGTACCGTCAATAAGATAAACTTCAGCTTCAACTGTAGGATTACCTCTCGAGTCAAGGATTTCTCTTCCGACTACTTTTTCAATTTCAAGAAACATTTGTAATTCTCCTTCCTGTAACTTATATATTCATATTTTTAGAAACGTTCTATAGTTGAACGTTTTATACTGTGAGGGGGGGGATGAGCAAATCAGAAATGTCACGCCTAAATTCCCTACCACAAGACTTAAGAAGGATCTATGATCTACTCATCCCGGCTATCATATTAGAGATATATAACCGTTGTTAGTTATATCATACTTTTAGTCTTATAGCAAGTATTTTAAGATAATATTCAGATTTCACCTTAAAGAGCAGAACAGATTACCATACAATAAATCTGAGTATCAGATAATCTATTCCCGAAATGATAAGAGCCATTATTATCATATATATGCATCCTATCAAAAAGCCCTTAAAATGATACATATAATCCTTATATCCTTTACAGCCTTCCGTTCCTTCAATAATCACCCATTTTGCCGTCAGTTTGCATATGATAAGCCAGTCCATAACGATCAGGTCAACCACATTCCAGACCATTGCTATAATCAATGTGAATAAAAACATCTCCCAAAATGATGCTTTAACCCACAACCTCTTCGGTTATTGTGTAAACATAGGTATAGGCATATATCGACAAAATCGCTGATATTGCAGCCATAACAATACTCAGTAACATTGTCACCTTAAATCCACCCATTGCCTTAAAAAGAAATGGCATATTGCTTTTCTTTTTCAATTATATTAGTCCTACTTTACTTCATTTAGATTAATCTAATTGAAACAGTGTTTCAATACGCCATTATACTAGAATTTTTTAATTGTCAATTTATATTATTTGTATTTTTACTCCAAACCTTTCAGCGTTCCTACCATGTCCAGTTTTTTTATTCTCTTCGAAAACATCAGGCTTACCACTACGGCTACGATCAAAACGAATAATCCAGACAGTATATAGAGATACAGCGGTACATTTATATAATAATCAAAGTTATCTCCGTTACTGTTCATCATCGCTGTAAGGGTCGGCTTTCCGAAAGGTGATCCGAGGAAAATTCCCAGAATTGCAAACCATATATTTTCCTGATTCAGGATACGTCTGATTTTCTTTGTGGAAAGTCCCATAACCTTTAATGTTGCAAACTCCTTAAGTCTCTCATGGAACGAAAGATTTCCGGAATTATACAGAACTACTATTACCGTAATTACTGAGAATATCATCATCATGTAGAAAAGATAGTTTATTACTTCATATCCGTCTACGAATGCTTTCTTTATCTTCTCCATGTCATATACACCGGACACTCCATCTCTATCCTCATAATCCATGATATTCTTTTTTGTAAGAATAGCCGTCGGAACATATTCACATCCGGTTCCCTCAAAGTCTTCTCTCATTATGGTAATACCGGCCGTTTCCGGAGTTCTGTTTATAAGTCCTATCTCAGATTCATACCATTCGTTCTTTGAATAAATGTGCCAGTAAATCTTATCTCCGACTCCGACTCCCATTTCCTTTGCAAGGCGGCTGGTTATGGCAATCTTTCCGGGTATCATGGCTGTTATATTTGTTTCTTCATCGGTTATATTCTGATATCCTTTACCTTCGATTACAGTTATAGTCTGCTTACGCTTTTCCATGGACGGAGCATTCGGTTTTTTGGCAAGCTCAATCTGCTCAGCCATTATCATTTCGCCGTTTACTTCATCGCATAAATCATCAAAATACTCAACATCCTTATTGTCACTGAGAATCATCTGATAATCATAGTTCTGCAGCTTGGCAAAGTTCCAGTCCACAACATCATCCACAAGTATCTTACATCCGAAAGCATATATCACGAGGATCGTACCTACGGCTGTTCCAACTATTCCCATAATCGCTCTCATCGGTGCTCTTGAAACATCTCTCATATTGTACTGAGTACTGAAGCCCAGTTTATTCCAGAACGGGAGCTTCTCGGCAAGGATTCGCTTTGCCTTCTTTGGTGCTGCAGGTCGAAGTGCCGCTGCCGGTGGAACATTGAGAAGCTTTTTACAGCTTACATAGGATGCCAGTACGCATATAACAACCACAACTGCAGTAACCACATAGAACATAATATTACGTCCCGCACTTACATTCGGAATCATATACCATTCCATTACCATATTGACTATAAGATTACCCACAACCTTAGGTCCGGCTATAAGACCTGCCACAGCTCCGATAAATGCTACAAGAAAACTGTAGCTCATATAGTGTCTCGCTATCTTTCCTCTCTTCATTCCCATGGCATTCATTGTACCTATCTGAGTCCTCTGTCTCTCAACCAGTCGGCTCATGGTAGTCGAAATTACAAGTATAGCAACTACCAGGAATATAAACGCGAATGCATACGAAAATGTATCATGTTGACTAAGCTCATCTGCTATTCTCTTTATTCCGATAACCGAATCCTTATCGATCATTACCGCATAGTTCTTATCTATTGCATCCGATATCTGCTGCTCATAGAACATCACTTCACTGATGCTGCTCTTTTCCGCCTTTATCTTATCTGCAGCTTCCTGCTTCGCCTCATCCGTAAATGTAACCAGCATTGTGGTATACGGAATGAGCCTCATCAGTTCCTCATCGCTCATCTTATTAAGTTTGTCCAGAAGCATATCATTATCGATATCATCTATGGTCATTCCGTAGTCTGCAAGCTTCTTCTCAAGTTCTTCTATGTTATCTTTAAACTGCTCTGATTCCTTAAGTTCCTTTGCGTTGATCTTACCGCTCTTCACTAAGCTCTCGGCATACTCTCTTATCGGAAATGCTTTATACCCCATATATACGTAGGCAAGGGTTTTGAAATTGATATCGCTGTCCTTCTCCGCTTTCGTATATTCATACTCCGGCTCCATCATAAGGCCACGTACCGTTCTCTCAAACTTTATTCCGTTATGCTCCAGTTCAATCTTATCTCCTACAGCTATGTCCCATTCATTTGCGAATGACCAGTTAAGCCATACTCCTTCTTCATCTTCACTGTCGAATGGAACACTGTCAGATTCCTTAAGCCTGTTTTCAGCCCCTTCGTCTCCTTTATATAGATACGGTGTAAGTATGACACTCTCATCCATAAGATACATATCCAGCTGTGCACTGTCATATCCCGGCATAGTTCCTCTTACTTCCGTTCTGAGCTGTGCATCCTTTACAACCGACAGATCCCTTACCTGATCCAGGTTTTCTTTCTTGAAGCCCTCGCTGTAAACCCATGCATCCGCTATATTTGTTGCTTTATGGAAATCATCAACAGCCTTACGGCTTCCGACTACATTTGATTCAAATCCCGCATATATAAATGTTGCCAGAAATGAAAGGATCATAACCGAGATAAACTGTCCCAGATTTCCTCCCATCTCTCTTAGCATTTTTCTGAATAACATTTACCACTCCACCTCCTCTACCGAAACCGGAGCTTCATTGATCTTGATTTCTCTGATCTTACCGTTCTTCATGCGGATCACTTTATCGGCACATTTTGCAATATCTGCATTATGTGTTACGACGATAACAGTGTTTCCGTATTTGTGAGACATTTCTACCAATAGTTTAAGAACACTAACTCCTGTCTCTGAATCAAGGGCGCCTGTCGGTTCGTCTCCGAGTATTATCTTCGGATTCTTTGCAAGCGCCCTTGCTATAGATACTCTCTGTTGTTCACCACCCGACATCTGGGATGGAAACTTTTTTGCATGATCCCTTAGTCCGACTCGTTCCAGCATTTCCATGGGATCCTTTGCTTCCTTCACTATACTCTTCGTAAGTGCCACATTTTCATATGCCGTAAGACTTGGGATCAGATTGTAAAACTGAAATATGAATCCTATCTTTTCAGCTCTGTAATCCGATAACTTCGCATCATTCATGGATGAAACCACAGCTCCGTCCACCGTAACCGTGCCTGATGTAGGTTTATCCATACCTCCCAGCATATTCAGCACAGTGGATTTACCGGCTCCTGACTGTCCCAGTATAACCACAAACTCACCTTCATCTATGGTAAAGTCTATGTGGTTCACCGCAATCTGCTTACCATCACCCTCACCATATTCTTTTAAAACATCTTTAAACTCAACAACCGTCTTTCCCTTATTCATATTTTCCTCCATGTTTTATACTAACGTGCTTTTATCTTTCCTTTATAACCTTTATAGGCAAGGTCAACTTCATATAGCAGTCTCTCAGGCTCCAGAAGAAGTGATCCGTGTCCACGGCCTAAGAATACCTTATGTGCAAAATGATATTTGCTACTATCTACTTTTTTCAGGACATGCTTAAACCCAGGCTCTTTTTCTCCATGCCAGATGTAAGAATCCGATTTATTGAACGCCTCATACTTATAGCGATACGGCATCATGGAATACTCAAGATTATAAAGTGTTATCCTCGATGTATTTTTATATATCATCGAATCAATATCTTCTCCTAGGATTTTATTGAAAAGTCCCATATGCTTGAATGCAAAAAGCTCAACTTCTGCAAGCACGTTAGATAGAATCTTTTTAGGTAGATCATGCTTAAAGTTTGGATATTCAAGTATCGTGAATCCATCTGCTATAGCTGTATGTACAGATATCCTTTCGTCCAGCAATATTTCAGTCATAATCATACAGCCCAGAGACTCTCCGAGGATAATATCAATCTTTCCATCAAAGTTTTCCACAAGCCACTCTGTAATCTTATGTGCTTCATCTATCACACTGGTTGCTTCCACTTCCGGTTCATCGGGATTGAAGCCATCCTCAGCCACAGCAATGATATGGTATTTCCTTTGGGCTATATTTATGAACGACTGAAAGCTCATCTTCCACGTGGTATCCACTCCGTGTAGTAACAGAAGAGTGGTAGGATTTTCTTTTCCGAATTCAAAATATTTCATTTTTCCATTCTCACTTTCTTTTATTTGACTCCGCAGCCTTAAGCATCTCAATCAGTTCTGCCTTCGCATCCTCTTCAAATATCAGATCAATAAGTCTGATCTTTAATTCATCCTGCATTCTCTCCATAGCCGAATCATGAAACATATAACTATTCTCATATGCCAGAACTATAAGCTTTATATAATTGGCCAGAAGTGCGACATCGAGATCCTTCCTAACTCCTTCCATATGAACCATAAGCCGCTCTGCGACATATGTTTCTCTGGCCAGGCTTACCTCTTTACCTCTTGCCTTATCAGCCTCATACAGTGCTCTCTCATCCTCAGCCGAAAAATTCTTATAGATGGAATTACTGGAAAGAAATGTCGTAAACCACGTTTGAAAAACCTCTGCCGGTTTCATCTTCTTTCCCGGCGGAAATTTCTTATCAAGTTCATCCAGAGTCTTCATACGATTATATTCAAGCGCATAGCTTACATATTCTTCTTTAGAACTGAAAAAATTATAAAATGTACTCTTTCCGATTCCCACCTTCTTCGTAATCTTATCCACAGACATATGTACAAGTCCGTATTCTTCAAGAAGCGGTATTGCCTGTTCCAACATGGATATACGAAGTTTTTCTCTCTCTTCTTCCGTAAATACTCTTGGCGGCATAAAGCTCAACCTCCTTATTTTTCACCTGACGTCCGGTAAAACATGCGACCATTTATGACTTTTGGTCGCATAAGAAGCAAAAATCATGCGACCACTTTAATATTTTGGTCGCATGATTAATATACATTAAATCTGGTTAGATGTCAATAACTTTATTTGTCGGATAATAGGTGTATATTATTTGTATTTTTACTCCATAACTAAAATTAGATTTCTGAAATTTTTATAAAATATGCCAGATCCGGTGATAAAGCAAACCTCCTATTATCATATGCGATAACTACATTTCCGCCCTTATTTTTTGATATAACTCTGAGTAATTTGTCTACATCATACCGCATCATATTCTTGATTTCTTCAGCCTGACCGAACATCCATAGTATCCGGTAACAAACTCCCTCTTTGGAATCATTTAAACTGATCATATGAACACCCCCTCGTGAAACACCCCCAAGTTTCTCTATAATTGGATTACTCCCTGTTCTTCAGTACCTCAGCCGGCGTAAACTTATTCAGCCTTCTTACAAGCAATGCATTTATAATAAAGTACAGTACAAGTATCACAATATAAGCTGCCACATAAAATGTGATCGGTGTATCAACATTCATTCCGCATGCGGCGTTTTGGATCATAAAAGGAAACAGCTTGTTCATTATATACTTTGAAAGCGGCAGACATATAAGTGCTCCGATTGCAATGATGTAGAAGTTGCCGTCCAGATAAAGCTTTCTGATTTCCTTACGCTTATATCCAAACACCTTGATCAGCGATATATTGTATGCACTTCTGTCAATCATAACCTTCATCATAAGGTACATAACCACACAGAATACTATGATCGACGCAAAGCTTACAGTATAAACCATAGGCATCATTAAATCTACGAATACAGATGAGCCCTTAACTATATCATCTCTGGATGTTGTTGCATAAACTCTTCCCGGATCAATATCGATCTGCTTATCGGTAAAGAGTGCATTATAATAATCATCGGACTCACCCATCATATCTCTCATTTCATCGATATCCATAAATACATAGAATCCTGATGAATACTTATATATCTCTTTAACCGAAAACGCATACTTAAGCTCTTTCTCTTCATCGGAGACTATGAATTCATCACCTTCTGAAAGACCGAACTTTTCCGCCATTGCCGATGATATGATCACCTCTGTCTTACTCTTTTCAGGCTTCACATCAAAGTACGGATTATCATCATCCATTCCGAGAAGTGTTACATCGAAACTGAATCCGAGAGTACTCATTTTACAAGTATATGCATAAGCCGGTTCCGCATCAGATGGTGCTTCCTCCTCCGGATATTTAAGTGTATACATATATTCAAACTTTGTATCTTTAGAATAATCTTTTGCTATATTATTACAAAGAACATAACAGTCTACAGCTATCATGAATACCAGAAGCGATAAGAACATACCGAGAACAACTGCGAGGGTAGATCTCATTTCCCTGAGCATCTGTCTTATCCTGAAGGCTGATATAAACTTCATGCCCTTCAGATTTATATTCTTTATCCTGCTCTGCTTATTCTCATTTCTGATAAGTGAAAGTGCTGTTCTGTTAAGCTTGCTTCTGATAACCAGCACATTTACTATAACCGCAATGATCGGCGGACATGCTACCGAATAAATCCACAGATAATAAGGTACTTTAAATCCGAACTCAGGTATTGAAAAATAGCTATAAGAGCTTTCGGCGATTACAGGTGCCATAATACCTGTTGATGCAACCAGTGCACCTATGAGTCCGGCAAGAAATGTAACAACTACCGGAAGCGTTATATAATGCAGCAGCAGGTCGTTCTTCGTAACACCCATGGAATAAAGTGTTCCGATAATGCTGCTCTCACTCTCAATGGAATGAACCACAAATACCGAGATTACATACGCAAGAAGAATAAAAATGATTATTCCCGCAATCATACCGACTTCAATATCAACTGCCTTATCACCCTTTGTCGCAAAAATTCTCGGATTATCCGACTGCTTAAGAAACATAGTGAGATTCGATAATTCAAAATCAAACTCTTTCAGAGCATCGTCTACAGCCTCATCCAGATCCTTTACACCATCGGACATATCATCCAGTCCGTCATAAAGCTCATCTACTCCTTCAGTATAGTCCTTCAGTCCGTCCTTATACTCCTTCAGATCCTGAAGCTGCTTCTTTGTATCCTTAAGTGCATCCTTCATGGCAGGTATCAGCGCTGCATCTATCACTTCATCCAGCTTACTCTCAAAGTTATTTTCATTAAGCTCAACCTCCATGCCATAACTCTTAAGAGTATTTTCTGTCTGTTCCAGATAAGCATCGAAGATATCTGCTGTCGCATCATTAATATCTTCATTGTTCTCCGAAAGTTCATCCAGTCCATCCCTTACATCCTCAGTCGCCTCACGAAGATCCTTTACTGCATCTCTGAGCTCATCCTCTACTCCGCCTGTCCTGTCCCAGTACTCCTGAAACAGCTCATCGTCTACCTGATCAGGCTCTATCTTAAGATCCTTCAGATAATCCTTTATGTCCTTATCAGTCTTGCCATTTCCAAGCTTATATGAATAAAGATATGTTTCGGATTTCTGTGCATTTCCCGACTTACTGAATTCGGCATATGCTTCAGCCGTAATAAATACCGGACCAAAGCTCTTGGAATTACAGGAAGTATCGGCTATTTCCTTAAAAGGGCCGTCATAATCCGATACGACGCCTATACCTGAAACCGTATAGCTTTTTCCGGCAATTTCAAATGTGCTGCCCACCGATAATTCATGCTCCTCGGCATATCTTTTCTCCATCACGATCTCGCCGCTATCTTCAGGCGCCTTACCTTCTATATAATGAATCTTGTTTATATTCTCTCGAACCTTGAATAATCTGACTGTTCCGTAATACTCATCAGGCATCTGATAATCGAAGTAGAACTGTTCTTCTAAATCGATTCCCATATCACTTATACCTGCTTTATCCTTTGCCGAAAGCGGAACAAATACTTCGAATTCTCCGTCTTCAAGATTAGTTTCTTCCGCTATATCAATAGTTCCTCTTGAAAGGGTTTCACCGTTACCCACTATAGTTACAACAAGAAAGATTCCCATTGCGATCATGAGACCCAGAGCAAAATATCTGAAGAAGTTATGCCCCAGATCTCTTAAAACTCTTTTTCTAAGTACTCTCTGCATCTTATAAATCCTCCAATTCTGCGGCCGGAATCCTGGTTTCGTTTATGTAGTTTTTGGATATCTCTCCATCCTTGATATAGATAACATGATCTACCATGTTCTTGATGGAATTATTGTGAGTTACGATAAGCATGGTTGTACCGTACTCCTTATTGATACGCTCCATTAGTACAAGAATGTCTCTGGATGTTTTTGAATCAAGTGCTCCCGTCGGCTCATCACAGAGAAGCAGCTTAGGATTCTTTATAAGTGCTCTTGCTATAGCACATCTCTGCTGCTGTCCTCCGGAAAGCTGGGAAGGGAACTTGTTCTGATGCTCTGTCAGTCCCAGGATATCCAGAAGTTCTTTCATATCAAGAGGATTACGTGTCAGATACTTACATACCTCAATATTCTCTCTTATAGTGAGATTCGGTACCAGATTATAGAACTGGAATATAAATCCCAGGCTTTCTCTTCTGTAATCGGAAAGCTTATCGCCCTTCAGCCCTACTATCTCCTTACCATCTATCTTGATGGAACCGGATTCAACTTCATCCAATCCACCGATACAGTTGAGAAGTGTGGATTTTCCCGAACCTGATGTTCCCTGTATAACGCACATTTCTCCTCTTTCAACTCCTACTGTGACTCCCTTCAATACCTGAACATAGCTTCCGCCTTCGCCGTAGCTTTTCTTGATATTTGATACTTCAACAAACATTTCTCTTCCTCCTGTTTTTCGTAATACTCCGAGTAATAATCTCGGATATATCAATTCTGATTATATGTATATATGTTCACATAACACCGTTATGTATAAGTGATTTTTTTGGCTTGGATTACTCCAAGCCGATCATTCTTTTATTTATTTATTTATTTATTTATTTATTTATTTATTTATGCTTATCCTGCAATCATAGACGTTGTATCATTTCCTGTTAATGACTCCGTACCAGCCGCCGATCATATATGCCATCATATTCTCCATCTGCTTCTCACCTTCTTTTACATTTTTACAATGAGTAGCCAAATGAATAAATATCTCTATCTGGTCATGTGACATCCAGTGAATGATAAACTTATCTTCCTTGGTCAGTTCCTTCTTCGACTTATAGCCCTTCATAGCTATATACATTCTTGTATAGTGTTCTTCCACTTTATCAACCATTGCATCCGCTATATGTTCGTAGCAGGATCCCTGAGACTTTGTCAGCAGCAGTTCAATCACTTCTTTATGCTCAAAGAGATATCGGACTACCGAACGGGCTATTGCCATATCATCATCAAAGCCCTGTGCCGCAGCAAGTGCTGCAATACTCATATCACCTCCGGCAAGTGCTTCTGTAGCTATAGCCTCTTCTATAAAATGTCTTTCTATAATCTCATTAAGACCATATAAGGTATCTGCCACGAGACTGCCGAACAGATCTTCTTTATCCTTGAAGAAGAAGTAAAGCGCCCCTGTTGTAACTCCAGCTTCTTTACATATATTTCTCAAAGAAGCCTTCATATAGCCCTTCTCAAAGAACTCCTTCATCGCACATTCAAGAAGCTTCTTTTTTGTTTCCTTCTCATCATCCATGATGTACACCCCTAATATTTTAAACATAACCACTAAAAAATAGATAACACTGTTATGTACTTTTGAGATTATATACATAACAGTGTTATCTTGTCAACATTTTTTTCAAAAACTATATTATTACTTTTTAAAAACAGCTATTCAGTTTTTCTCAATCAGATTCGTCATAGACTTGAGACTGATAGCAATAGTCGATCCGTTATGAAGAAGTGCAGTCATGGTCGGCTGAAGAAGTCCTACAGCACCAAGAATTATAAGTCCTGAATTGAAGCCGACTATCTTTTGATAATTGCTCTTCATTCTCTTTTGGAGCTCTACTCCGATACGCCTGAGTATAACCAGACTGCTAAGATTGTCCTCTGAAATCATTATATCTGCAACCTCTCTCGCTATGGCCGCACCGCTGTTTATTGCAATTCCCGCATCAGCAGCTGACAGGGCAGGTGAATCATTTACACCATCACCTATCATTATACAAGTTCGTCCGGCTCTATGCTCTTCTTCAACAAATGCAGCCTTGTCCTCAGGAAGCACCTGAGCTCTTACTTCATCTACTCCCAACTCACCTGCTACACGCTTTGCCACTCTGCTGCTGTCACCTGTAAGCATAACTACTCTGAGTCCAAGAGACTTAAGGTTTTGAATCACTTCCTTAGCTTCAGACTTAACCGGATCCTCTATCATGATCGCAGCTTTTACTTTGCCTCCTATTGCCATATAGAGGTGGGAATACTCATCTGACAGATTATCAAACTTCTCTCTTTCATCATCGGATATGGAACAACCCTCATCTTCGAAAACGAAATGATAGCTTCCGATCACAACCTTCTCTCCGTCTATTGAACTTGCGATTCCGTGGGCAACCACATATTCAACTTTGGAGTGCTTTTCCTCATGATCGAGTCCCTTATCTGCAGCTGCTTTCACAACAGCATTTGCCATACTGTGCGGATAGTGTTCTTCGAGACAGGCCGCAAGCCGGAGCATCTCATCCTTGTCCGAATTATCAAACGGTATTACATCCTTTACAGTCGGACATGCATATGTCAGGGTTCCGGTCTTATCAAAAATTATTGTATCTGCTTCCGCAACCTTTTCAAGGAACTTGCCGCCCTTTACCGAAATATGATGCTGTCCCGCCTCACGCATCGCCGAAAGAACCGCTATCGGAATCGAGAGCTTGAGTGCACAGCAGAAATCAACCATAAGAATTGATGTTGCTCTGGTTACATTTCTTGTCAGAAGATATGTAAGTGCCGTTGCTCCGAATGTATACGGAACCAGCCTGTCCGCCATTCTGAATGCATTTTCTTCCGCGGTAGATTTCAGTTTCTCCGACTCCTCGATCATCTGGGTTATTCGATCATACTGGCCGGATCCGACAGTCTTCTTAACAGACACTTTGATCTCACCCTCTTCGAGCACTGTTCCGGCGTATACATATCCGCCCGGTTCCTTATGTACAGGAAGACTCTCGCCCGTTATCGAAGCCTGATTCACCTCTGCCACACCGTCTATAACCACACCGTCAAGAGGAACCATATTTCCGGTTCGTACTACAATGGTATCGTCCGATTTTATACTGTTAATATCAACCAGTATCTCTTCACCGGAATCGTTTAACTGCCAAACCTTATCCACATTTAAGGCCATTGCACTTGCCAGATCCGCAACAGATTTCTTTCTGGTCCACTCATCCATAAGGTCTCCTACACCAAGCAGGAATATCACACTGCCTGCTGTATCGAAATCTCTTCTGAACATTGAAACCATTATACTTGCGGCATCCAGTACTGAAACCTTAAGCTTACCATGTGCAAGGCTCTTCAGACCTTCTATAAGATAAGGCACAGCTTTAAATGCAGTGATTACATTTCTCAGGGATATCGGCAAAAACAGTCTCGATACCGCACGCCTTGCGACCAGATAGAACATCCTGTTCTGATAATCGTGAGACAATTCTCTTCCCGTATGTTCCGGAACCACAACCTCCGTATTTATCAGATCAAAAGAAGCCAAAGAAGATATCATCTCTTCTCTATACTTTTCATTATAACGTATAGTTGCATCCGAAGTTCTTTCGCTGACCTTAACTTCTCTTACATACGGAAGACTCAGCAGGAAATATTCCACCTTATCGGCTTCGGCACAGGTCATATATTTTCGGAAGAGATGAACCCTCATTCTGTTCTTCGATTCATGTAATATCTTACATCTCATATATATTCCTCTTTCCAAAAAAGATTCTCCGACTTAAAGTACGAAGAATCTTTTAATTAATTATTCTGCTTCAGCCGCATTCTCTGCCTCGGATGAGTTGTCATCAGCTTCCAATTCCGCAATTCTTTCCTCAGCTTCAGCTATTACTGCCTTCGCATCCTCAATCTCCTTAAGTCTCTCTTCCTCGCGACGCTTTTCATTTATCTCCTGAGCATCAGCCTTGATATCACTGCAGTTTTCCTTAAGAGTTGTTGCGGTCTCCATAACCGAATCCGCACATCTCATAACTGCTGCAGTTACATGTGTATAAGCCTTTTTAGCATCCTTGCTGCTGAGAAGTTTTATTCCTGCCGATCCGAATAAATCACCACCTACTACCATACATAAATGTTTAACTTCAAACATAATTCCACCTCCCGGATTAGTATTAACTATAATTTGCAATACAGATCAATTGCTTTATATAATCATCTTACTACCGGATATTCCATTGTCGCAATTTAATGATTGTTCTTATTAACACATCTTTTTTGTAGTTAACTAAGACAGAATCGATAAGTTAAACAATCTATATATTACTTATATTTTTATTTATTTCCGATTACAAAAATATTATCAGGTTAACAAAAATACGTGTTTTTCAAACCTCCATTAGATGTATCTTTCTAATTGAATAATACTCTTACATCTCTTTTGTACAAAACAAATCGGATAGATATCCGATCTGTTGTATCGATATCTATCCGAAATTGAACGACTTTTTATTCTTTTTGCATGCTACATTTACTGTAAGTAATATTGCAAGCGCAGTTTTATCAAAGGTTCCGTCAGTCGTACTCAGGTATATTCTGTCAAAATCGGAATCCGAATGATATATATCCAACGCTCTTTTCTTAACATTTACTGACAATCTTTCTATATCATTAAATTCATATACTTTCTCATCAACAATTATTCTTTTTACATCTATGAATATAAATCCGGGTATTAATCGCACTTCTCTCATACATTTTATGGCATATAATACTACCATAAATGCTAAATACCCGGCCAAAAGACGCAAGTAGGTAAAAAGTATTGCGATCAACGAAATAATCAAAAATATCGCATATTTGAAAAACAGTATTTTTATATACTTCTTTCTTGACAGAGTATACTTTCCTTCATCCGGAAATGATTCATAATCCGAATTTGAAATATAATATAATTTGTTATTAAATGCAGTGCGTTTTATTCCTCTTATTGCTATCAAAAACAAAATAACGCTTATAAATGTAACAAGAAATAATGCACCTGCTAATACAAAAAGCATAGAAAAAAACGAATCACCCGATACTCGTTGTGATCCTGACAGAATCGTCAAAATTCCTGTTGTGCCTGAAAAGTAAAAAAGCATGGCCGGAATTAAAGCCAATAATATGATCATACCTATATAGCTTCTTTTTTTATTCATCTTAATTAATCCCTTTTTTTAGTTGTCCGGAAAAAAATACGACTCCCTGATTCCATTGTAGTATCAGGGAGCCGATGTTCATTTTTATTTAGTGAACAATTTCACCTTTGAAACCACTGATATCACTTCAGCTGCTTGGAATAGATTTGCTGCATATACATTTTATCATAGTTCAAAATGTTTGCAACGATTATCAATCCGTAAATATCTCAACTATGATCACTCCTTAATTATCTCTTCAAGCCTGCTTCTCTCTTCTTCAATAACAGCTTTATCGAGTCTTTCAAACAATATACTTATTTCCGGAAGCTTATATCCTGCCGGAACCTTCTTTACATTCCATTCACCGTTAATACCGAGCCAGTCGAAAACCTTCTCGGATGAAAATGGAATAAAAGGAGCAAGTATTACAGACAGATTTGCAATGATCTGAGTGCATTGATACAAGGTATTATTACAGGCAGCAGTATCACTTGTTCTTGTTTTCCATGGTTCTTCGGAATCAAAATATTTATTTGCTTTCCTGACAACCTCGAAGATACCATCCAGTGCCTCCTTGATATTTCCTGCTTCAATCCTCTTACCTGTATCCTCATAAAGTGACTGTATAGTACTTTCCCATTCGGACGATACACTTCCTTCCGGAACAATCCCTCCAAGGTATTTAATGATGAAGCTGAGGCTGCGGTTTATGAAATTGCCGTATGCACCAAGCAGTTCGCTGTTATGATTATTAACATATTCGGACCAGGAGAAATCTGCGTCCTTCTTCTCCGGACCATTCGAAAGAAAGTAATATCTGAGTGAATCCGGATCATATTTATCCAGCAGGTCCTTAACCCAGATAGCATAATTACGGCTGGTAGATATCTTTCTTCCCTCCAGTGTCAGATACTCGCTTGAAACTATCTGGTCCGGCAGACGATATCCCTTACCGTGTGCAAGAAGCAGCGCCGGAAGTATGATCGTATGAAATGGGATGTTGTCCTTTCCATGCACATAATAATGCTTTGCATCTTCTCCGAAAAGTTCTTCAAAGCTCTCTCCTCTTTCATCACAAACGACCTTCGATGCTGAGAGGTATCCGAGTACATTTTCTGCCCAAATATAAATAGTCTTACCGTCATAGCCATCCTTCGGAACCGGAATTCCCCATTCGAGATCTCTGGTAAGTGCCCTGTCTCTGAGTCCTTCATCAATATATCTGTTTGTAAAAGAAATCGCATTCTTACGCCAGCTGGTTCCCTTCTCTACAAGAGCTCTCAACTCTTTCTCAAGTTTTGTTATGGCAATATACAGATGTTTCGAATCACGAAAGCTCACTGGATTCTTGCAGATCGCACAGACAGGTTCCTTCAGGATTTCCGGATCAAGTACCGTACCGCACACATCACATTGATCGCCGCGTGCAGGCTCCCCGCATTTGGGGCATATACCGGTTACAAATCTGTCTGCAAGAAATGTACCGCAGCAATCACAATATGCCTGAGGCGTCGTCTTCTCGTACACATACTTACTGTTATAAAGCGTTCTGTGGAAATCCTGTATAAAATCCTTATGTGCCTTTGCTGAAGTCTTGGTATAACAGTCATAACTGAAGCCAAGCCTATTAAGACAATCAACAAATTCCTCATGGTATCTGTCACTTACTTCCTGAGGAGACTTACCCTCAGCCTTTGCACGTAATGCAACCGGTGTTCCGTGACAATCACTTCCCGATACAAAATAAACCTTATCATTACAAGCTCTATGATATCTTGCTATAACATCTCCCGGCAGCAAACTTGCCAGATGTCCTATATGGAATGAGCCGTTAGCATACGGCCATGCTCCTCCGATTAATATTTTTTTATTCATATTCATTTCCTCACTTTCTGAATCAGGTCCATCGGGTATATGTCAGACATATTTAATCCCTGATGGATATTTGTAGTTACACGATTTTTTGTACTAAAAAAGCCCTCCTCTCTGAATTTAAATTCAGGGACGAGAGCTAAAAGCTTCGTGATACCACCCTAATTCACGTATACCTCACGATATACGCCTCTTCAACTACGGATGGGAAATGATCCATCGATAGTCTATCACTGTAACGGGTGAACCCGTCGTAGCCTAAGTATTTGAAGCATTACACAACCACAATCACGAGTGTGCGGCGGCTAATCAATACCTCGGTACGCAGCTCCAAGGCCATGTTCAGAAGTTCCTTGCTCACCGGCTCTCACCTAATCCGGTTCTCTGTAAAGCTCCTAACAACCTACTCTTTCTCTTCATTGCTTTGCCATAGACTATCACCGGTAATAGTTTTTGTCAATATAAAATATGTCTGCATTGTGAAAAATGAGAATTCTATCTGTATTAAAAAATTTAACTATATACCACGAAAATCCGCTTGATAATTTCGCGTAAAGCTAAATATACTCTACTCCGAGAGATTTGAGATTACTTCTCATTTCCTCAATCTTCTTATCCGGAAATCTGCTGCCTATACATTCACTGAGCATACATACCTTAATCCCGGTACGTGCCGCTCCCTTTGCGGTAGCTCCGACACAGCCGCATTCATCAAGTCCGGACAGGACAACTTCCGTATATCCTGCCCTCTTCATATGATCTCTGAAAGCTTTAGCTGTATATGAATCGGATCTGTTCTTTTCAAAGCAGAGATCCGATACGATATTCAGTCCATCATAGAGTTCCGCTCCTTCAGTACCCTTGATGGAAAAGCCCACTCCCCACATAAACTTGGGAAGGATGTGCTTGATATAAATAATATCATAGCCTCTCTCTTTATATGAATCTATGGCCTTATTTACATTTCCTACAAGCTTTGCCGTGTCATATGTAAACATGGGCTTTCTCTTATCCCACAGATAATCCTTCTGAAGATCTATTATAATAAATGCTTTCTTCGACATTTTTATCCCCCTGTATTAAAAATTCAGCTGCATGAAGTTTCCGTTATGCTTAAATCCATAAGCTGTATAAAGCTTTACACCCATATCCGAAGCTGTAATATGAACCGCTCCGCAGCCATATGCTTTTGCTTCCTTCACAACCCTGTCGAGAAGCTCTCTGGCGATTCCCCTTCGTCTGTAATCAGGATCCGTAAACATGCTGTTCAGAAGTCCGAGCCTTCCTGTCGGACATGAAAAGTACGGTGGTTTCTCCACAAATGACATACCGCTTGTTCCGACAATCTTATCTCCGTCGAATGCAAGCCATGAGACAAATGTACCATCAGCCATATGTCTTACATAAAAATCCTTTAACGCTGCTTCGAGGTCCACATCTTCCGGCGGAAGTTTACCTTCTGCCGAATACTCCTCCGTAAGCTGCTTAATCCTTAACCTGATGATTGCATCCACGTATTCTTCCGTAAGCTTCTTATAAACTATATCCATATCGTTCCCCCCTATTCTTTTATTTTAACACCAGATCCGCAATTGATACATAGTGCTTTATCAAAAAGCTCTCCGGTGCATTTTCAATCAGCATTTCCATATGTTCCTTATCCCAAGCAGCAAGTTCTTCGGATTCCATTCCCGCACCTACGCCCCTGCTTGCACGGATCCTTCCGTGCCAGCCTTCTCTGGAGAAAGGAATGTCAACCCTGAACTCATTTTGTGATAACAATTTAAAATACTCCGAATACTGATCCGGTACCCAGACCGGATGAACCGTATCACCATATGCATTCCACACAGGATTATACTTCAAAATAATCTCTTCACTCTTACCTGCGATCTTATCTTCATAAGGAAGCCAGCCCATATAAAGGATCAGAAAATGTCCGCCCGGCTTCAGCATCTTTGCAAACCTCAATGCCGTTACATCATGGTTTAAATACCATATACACTGACATGCGGTTATCACATCAAAGGTCTCATCCGGAAATGAAACATCCTCCGCTTTCGAAGCAAAAAACTCTATATTCATTCCGGCTTCGCTTGCAAGACTCTTGGCCTGCTCAATCTGATTTTGGGCTATATCGGTACCTACCCAGTCAGCTCCGTACTTATACATATTTCTCGGAAGCACCCCGGTTCCGGTTCCTATATCCAGAACCTTCTGACCATCCTTGCAAAGTCCGAGATTCAGTATGTAATCATAAAACTCCTGTGGATATATATCTCTGTACTTCGCATAATCTTTTGAGGTTTTGCCCCAGTCAAAGGACTTACCGTCATCTATATCTTTTATGATCACTACCATGTACCTCCGTTCTTAAGTATATTTATAATATTTTCATTCATCATATATACATTTCCATATCTATACATTTCCAATTACCGATTGGAAGCTCACAGTCCCTTATGCTGTATTCCTTGAAGCCTACCGCCTCATAGCAGTGCTTAGCACTTTCGTTATTCTCGAATACACCAAGGTCGATACACTTTGCACCTAAATTCTTCTTAACATACTCAACTCCAAGAAGGAGCATTTCTTTTCCATAGCCTTTTCCACGGTACTCCGGAGCAACTATAACAAATCCGAACCTTACTCTGCTGTCATCATCCTCTCTCGGGTATCTTATAATAAAATGACCGATTACATTTCCTTCTTCATCTTCAGCAGTCAGCGGGAAAAATCTTCCGGTCGAAAACTGCGGTGCGTAGTTTTCTTCAATATCATTTTCTTCCAGCGGAAATTTATTAAACCTGTCAGATGACCATTTATACAGTTCTTCTTCTGTTCTCAGCCATGTTGCGATTATCGGTGAATCTTCTTTTCTATAGTCTCTTAATATCATAATTTTCTCCTTTACTTTTTGCAAATAATTGTTCTCTATTAACTTTAAAATTCTCTTGATTCCACTCATATCAAACGTTTTTCAGGTAAGCTTACTCATTTCCAAACCACTGGTGCATTCCCGGACCGAAATCTTCATTCGGTCTTGCGATAAAACCAAACTTCTTGTAAAACTCATCTTTCCCCTTGGCACAGGATAGTGACACCATGAATTTATATCCGGGTTTTAGCTGTTTATGTATAAAGTTTATCACCTGCTCCATAATGACTCGCCCTAATCCCTTTCCCTGGTATTCCGGAATGACAATGATATCCGCTATATACATCACATATCCATGATCCCAGACGACTCGACCGATTCCGATAGGTCTGCCTGATGCATCATTCTCACGCAGGCACCATGTATAGGAACTATGTAATCCCGCCTCCGCCTCTTCGAGCGGAAAAAGTCCCCAACCGACCGCCTCACGCATCTTCATATATTCCTCCGGCGTGATTGAATCCGTAATACTGTAATTTACTTCCATCTGTCATTCCTCCTTTGAGTTTAGAATATAATAAAAACCACTTACCCGAATTAGATAAGTGGTTTAAAATACAAATATATAAAATATACAGTATATATTACTCTATTCTTCTCTAATTCCCGAACTTTTACATATCAAATTAAGACCACTCACCAGTCTTCTGACTAGGGATGATCTATGTGATGTGACATGTGAAGTTGCGAGAACTGATCTACGCATGTAATATAACTCCTGAAATAATTCTTAATATCCTATCGCATTCTTTCCTGCGAATAATGTGTTTAGAATACTCTCTGATTTTTTATCTGTCAAGTTATTATTTAACTGTATTTCATTCTTTATTTAACTGTCTTTTTGGTCCTTCAAAAGTCTTTCAACTTCTTGTTTGGACAGAACCCCCTTACTGATAAGTGCATCCGTCATTCCTTTTTCAAGCATGTAATCAACACCTATCATCTGCATGATATCTATAGCTTCGATCATTTTTCTTCCGCGTCTTTCGGAGATAGAATACTCAACACGCAGCGGATATCCTACAAAGGTCTTCTTATCAACCAGTCCGAAGCTGATAAGCTCTCTCAGCTGTTCAAGAAGCATCTTCTGCGTGATACCCTCTATCTCACGTTCAAGCTCAGCAAGTCCCTTCGGACCGTCCTTCATCTGATATAAGATTATAGTTTTCCATTTACCTTTTATAATGTCATGAACTATTTCAAGCGGACAGGTATAGTCATCTCTTATCTTCATAGTTTATCCATCCTGATTTATTCCTAAGTATTAATTTCCGAGCAATTAAAATCTCGTGTTTACAGCGATACCACATATGCATAATACTTCACGTTTGCGATGGCAATAAACCACATTATCGCAATCTCAGATATTCATCTGTCTTTACCACATTCGCAAATCCGTCGGCAAGTGATGCCATATATACGGCATGTACCGTTTCAGCTTCTATCTTCTTTCCATCATGTTTTAATGCCATTGTAGTACAGGCATCATCTATCAAAGTAACATTATATCCATAGTCCTGGCAAGCCCTGACTGTAGTATCTACGCACATATGTGACATCATTCCCGCAACTACTATATCAGTAATTTCAAGCACCTGTAAATACTCTCGCAGCTCTGTTCCGAGAAACGAACTCGGATATTCCTTTTGAATTACTCTTTCACCTTCAATCGGTTTTACAAGATTATGAATTCCCGATAACAGTTTAAAATTATGCTGAATATGTATAACCGGCTTCTTTTCACTCCTGAATCTCTCAAGCAGTTTTGCGGCATTTGCTGCCGCATCCTTCGGCTTACGGAGCAGCAGCGGTCCCGGAGTAAAATAAATATTCTGGATATCAATAAGCAGCAAAGCTTCTTTCTTCATCATCGTTACCTCCCGATTTTTCACAAGCCGAACCCTGAATACTTATCGAAGAGTTTGTCCCTGTGATTCATTTTAACGAGATAGTAACGTATTATATCCGAAAAGAAAATTACCCACTTTTTTGTGGGTATTGTTTTATATTCTCTCGTCTGTAACTATATGTTCGATTCCCTCATGCTTACTGTTCAGAAAGTTTTTGAGAAATGTCGGAAATGCTTTATATTTTTCCAGGTCATCTATCTTGATCCAATGCATGCTTTCTTTAACCCCCTGTGTGAAACTATTACTGTTCAGTTCTCTCGTTCCTCTGGGTTTCATGAGATAATAAAAGGATATCTCGTGACAATCCAGTTCGCTGACCGCATCGCTTGTACTTTCATTGAAGAAGTTTTCATGTATTACCGCAAGGTGATCTATCTCATAACGAACTCCAGTTTCTTCGAAAACCTCTCTTACGACCGCATCCTCGGAGGTCTCACCCACATGCACTCCGCCACCGATTGAATAGAAATAATCATCCTTCTCATTTCCTGCAAAAAGTGCATAACCGTCCTCTACAATAATAGCTGCCGCCCGGTATCTGAACCATTTATTCTCTTTCGTAAATCCGCAGTCAAGTTCCATCATATCTCCTCATTATTCCAACTGCCTATCTCACATCCGGCTACCCACCGGAATCTATAATCCGTTCACAAGATCACCTCTTCATTATAACAAAAAGGCAGTGATCTTTCACCGCCTTTACTATATTATGATTCTGATTTTGAACGTTTTAACAAGATAAATAACACTGATTCCGTAACTATACATATGAGCATCATGATAACTGCTGCAATCCTTATTTTTCCCTCCTGCTCCGCCGTAGAAAACTGTTCAAGCGAGCCACCGAAAAACCAGATTACCGATATAATTAACAGCACTGCAAATACTGCCATAAACACTTTTATACCGAATTTTCTCATTCTTTACCCTCTCCTCTTATATAACAATATACCTTCTGCATCACATCATGCGCCGTTTCAATATCTTTTATGATATTACCCGTTTCAAGCGAATGATTCGCATTTTCATAGATATAAAGCGGGATATCATATTCCTCACATTTTCTTATTATCGTATCTGTTTCTGCCCATGGATCAGAATTACCGTGGAATGCTATTCCTGACGCTTTCTCCGTAAAGAGAAATGTTTCTTCAAGCGGGGTCAGAAATACATATTCTATTTTGGATTTAGAATCCTGCGATCCGGCATCAGAAGATTTATTCAGCCCCAGCTTCTGCCCACAGCTTGCTGCAATGGCTGTCCCGATACTCTTACCTATAAATAGCACTTCATCATAGCTGTTCCAGTCAACATCACTGAGCTGCTCCAGTGACTGTTTAAGAGCTATATCAAAGGCTTCTTTCATTTTCGCTTTTTTACCCTTAACGCCACTCGGAAGGTCATGATATTTCAGCCTCACAAGCTCATATCCCTGTCCCATCGTCATCTTGCCGGGATAATACATAAGCGGCATCTCTGTCGTATAACCTATTCCCGGAAATAATACACATATCTTCATTATTTTTCCTTACCATTATTCAGCGTAGCATTCATGCTTCCTAATCTGTACCCTTTCAGATCAAGTGTAACAAACAGGAACCCGATCTCTCGAAATTTATCATAGATTTTCTCTCGGAGCTCTTCGGCCGCAAGTTTAGGAATATCTGCCGGAGGAACTTCAATTCGTGCCAGATTTCCATGCATGCGCACACGCTCCTCAAAAAAACCATGTTCGATCAAAAACTGCTCTGCGGTATCGATCATGTGCAGCTTCTCTTCTGTAATCTCTTCACCATATACAAATCTAGAAGCAAGACATGCATAAGCCGGTTTACTCCATGTAGGAAGTCCCATAGCTTTTGAAATAAGTCGAATCTCCGATTTTGTAAGTTCTGCTTCCCGAAGCGGACTCTTTACTGATAGTTCAGCTGCCGCACGAAGTCCCGGGCGATAGTCTCCTATATCATCCATATTGGAGCCTTCCGCCATATATTCGATACCATTTTCATCGGCGATTTTCTTAACTTCAGTGAATATACCATGCTTGCAAAAATAACAACGGTCCGGACCGTTATGTCTATATCCTTCTTCTTTTAACGGATCAACTTTGCAGATTATATGTCTGATACCTCTTTCCTTACAGAAAGCTATCGCTTCATTCACTTCTCTCTCCGGAACGGAAGCATCTGCTCCTGTAACCGCTATTAAACGTTCACCCAATACCTCATGAGCTACAGCAAGAAGAAGCGATGAGTCTACTCCACCCGAAAAGCCCACTGCAAGCGAACCTAAATCTGCTATATATTTTTTTAATTTGTCGAGCTTCATTTGAAGCTCTTCTGATATAATATCTTTATTATCAGGCATTTCATTCCTCCGGATATGTATATATGAATCATTGTATTTCCGTTATTCTTTATATGTTATAATATCAAACTTGCATATGAAAATCCAAATATCATTATAATGCCCTCGAATTCCTCTGTCGATATAGTTATGCCTTAACTGCCCATCTCATCTTTGTAGATTTACTTCTTGGATTAATCCTGCACTCCTCTGCCGAAGGTCTTATAACATCAGCTGAAATCTCGCTAAAAATCCCTTCTTTATACATTTCCTTAAAGGCTTTCTTTACAAGACGATCTTCTCCCGAGTGAAATGTAAGTATCGCTGCCCTTCCACCGTGACTCAGCACACTCGGCAGTTTCTCAAGAAATGAATAAAGTACCTCAAATTCGCTGTTTACATCTATTCTTAACGCCTGAAATACTCTGGCACAGCTCTTCTTTATTGCCTGATCCCTCTCTTCTTTCGGGATCTTCCACAAAGCACTCTCTATAGCCTGTCTCAGCTCAGTGGTGGTATTCATCGGATTACCCTTCCTAATAAGGTTGAATACCTTGTCAGCTATTTCTTCCGCATAAGGCTCATCAGAATTCTCTATAAGCATTCCTATGAATTCTTCTCTGGACACATTATGCAGTCTTTCAGCAGCTGACTCTCCATGCTCAGGATCGAGTCTTAAGTCCAGCGGCCCATCTATCTTATAGGAGAAGCCTCGCTCCGGATTATCTATCTGCATAGAGGAAACTCCAAGATCTGCAAGTACAAAATCAAACTTTCCTGCTTCTTCAGACACCTTATCTATATTTGCGAAATTTATAAGCCTGAACTTAAAAATGTCTTCTCCATATCCGGCAGCTCTAAGCCTTTCTACAGTCTTTTTGGATTCGATAGGATCGATATCCAATCCATAGATACATCCTTCGCCCTGAAGACACTCGAGCATCTTTGTTGTATGTCCGCCATAACCCAGAGTACAATCCAGTCCCTTCTGTCCGGGCATGATACGCAGAAAATCCAGTATTTCCTGAACCATTATTGATATATGCATTCCTGCAGGCGTAGAACCTTTTGATATTACATGTTCTACAATATCACGGTATTTTTCGGGACTATGTTCCTTATACTTTTCTTCAAACTTTTTGGGATACTTTCCCGAATAATGTACCCTTCTCTTATGTTTCTTCTCTTCTGCACTCATTGAATAATCCTATTCCTTGTTAATAAATGCACCCCTTATCTTATACTTGATAAATCTTCTTTCACAATATCCGCAAATTCCTTTGGTGCATCCGAATGAACATAGTGTCCACAGTTATCTATAATATCATATTTTGCGCCGATCATTTTTGCATAATCTTCCATATCGTTCCATGCACAGTTCCAGTCACAGCCTCCGGAAATAAAGAAAACCGGAACCTCATATGACTTCTGCTCTTCACGAAGATCAACCTTCATGAGATAATCCATAAGCATTCCGCTATATTTCATAAATGATTCGAAACTCAGCTGTTTTGTAAACCATAAGAAATCATCTGTGCATAAAGAAGGTGAAACAAGTCCCGCAAGTATCGTATTCTTTTGACGTGACGCCTTATGATACGGTGCCGCAAGATCACTCATCTCAGATCCCGCCTGTACTGATTTCTCCTGTAAAAACTTATTATATGCTTCCGTAAGTGCTGTAGTATCATCACCTGCAGCAATTGCCTTTTCAAGTGCATCCTTATACTCACATTCAGCTGATGACATAAAGTTTACGAATTGTCCGATTCCTATAAATGCTTTTGTTTTCTCCGGATGATCATATGCATAGCGGCTTCCCAGAACCGATCCATAGGAATGTCCCATGATTATTATCTTATCCTGACCAAATCGATCGGAAAGATAATCTACCAGCTTATCCAGGTCATCCTCTGCCTGTTCGAAACTTACAGTCTCATTATTCTTATCGCTGTTCTTTACATATGTTCTACCGCAGCCTCTCTGATCCCAGCAGACCACTGTATATTCGTCTATCAGCTCATTTGTAAATGTATATGCCATCATGCTGTCAGGCGATCCGGGTCCACCGTGAAGATAGACGATAACCGGTGCATTTTTATCACGTCCTCGGATCGATATAAACTGATCCTGCCCGTTAATATCGATATACAGTTCTTCATCAATTCCCTTATCGGTATCAATATGACATCTGAAGAAATTATAATTTCTGACTGCTATAAATACAATTATCACAGAAACTATCAAGATAACCGGAGCAAGCAGAATTTTTTTGATAATACTGCCTCTTGATTTTGTACGTCCTTCAAGCTCCAGGGCTTCATTTCTATGTGCAAGATGAATTCCGATATGCCCGATTCCGAGAATGATTGCTGCAGCTATTATAAAAATATTATATGCATAGATTCCCAGCATGATCACCGCAATCACCGGAAGTGTTGCACCCGCAATCGGAAATCCCGCATAACTTGAATACTGGTCAGCCATAGTCTTCTCACTTTTAAAGTATCTGATCCAGTAAAACTCATATAGGATCATAAGAATAAATGCTATTACAAGCCATACTATCCAAACAGAATGCAGTCTTACATTACACTCCTTAAAAATTAGGATCAGCGTAGAAACCAAAGCTTCACCTATTCTTTCAAGTAAAGCAAGTATTTTATTCTCATTACCGCTGAATTCATCATATTTCTCCGGTTTGTTTTTTGCCCAATGAATATTGGGGATAAAAAGCATTAACAAAAATATCAAACCTATATACGAAAAACCAAAATGCATTAAAACAAAACCATCCTACTAAAAATCGTCTTTGATTAAATATATTACTTCACTTCTACAACAAATGACTGCTTATGTTTATCTCCATTACCATCATATTTAACTACAGTAAGTTTCATGTCTCCGGCATTATCCACTCCTATACATTCCTGCGCCTGGCATGTTTGTCCAACCGCCGTTTCTTTAGGATATTTTTCAAGATTTCCCGGATAGCCATAAGCCATCATTCCGTCAGAATCAACAACTATATCATCAATTGTTATATAGAGACCTGAGTCATATTTATTTTCATATCCCAGATTAGTATACGTATAATCGATCACATACACTGCGTTAGGCTTAAGTTCACTATATTCATTACGTTCCTGAACTTCCTTAACTCCGTTGATCGTAAGTGACCACTGTCCATCTACCGTCCATGTTTCGCCGATCTTTAATGCCGGATAATCATCCCACTTCTTATCTGATACAAAAAATTCCTCTGAGCTTTTACCCGGTTCCAAAACAAAACAGGCTGTATGACTTTGATTTTCATCATCATATTTTCTAATAGTAACCTTGAATGTACCTTCATTATCAACACCGATAGTGGTGTAACAAACGCATGTAGCTCCAACAGGTACCTGCTGCGGATAATAAGAGATATGTCCTGGATAAGGATATCCTTCTAAACCCGCACTATCTATAATATTACTGTCAAATGATATGAACAGACCATCATTTGTTTCGTTATCATAACCGAAATTAGTATATGCATATTTTATTACATATACTGCCTTGGGATCCGTACTGCTATACTCATTACGCTCATCTGTTTTCTCTACGCTGAGTACCTTTACAGCCCACTGACCGTCGACAGTCCATGTCTCACCGAATGGAATCTCTTCAACATTCTCTTCCGGCTCACTATAATGCCAAGCCTGAGTGGTTGACTCTGTAGGTTCTTCCGTTCCTATCTCTGTCGGATCAGTTGATGCTCTGTTCGAATCTTTATTCGTCTTTATCAGCACAGCAATAACGATAATAAGCAGCACTGCAACCGCCGAAGATGCTATGATGATCCATGTAGACTTTTTAATCGGAGGTCTATTACCTCCGCCCTGACCATTCTGCTGATTGCCCGACGGTATACCATTATATCCTACCGCTGAACCTGACTGCTGCGGGGTTCCGTTATATCCCATCGCAGGGCCTGTCTGCTGCGGGGTTCCGTTATATCCCATTGCAGGACCTGACTTCTGCGGGGTTCCGTTATATCCCATTGCAGGACTTGACTTCTGTGGGTTTCCGTTATATCCCATTGCAGGACTTGACTTCTGTGGGTTTCCGTTATATCCCATCGCAGCATCCGTTTGCTGCTGCGGTGCGGGCGTATATTTCTTCACATTGCTATGAATAGCGGGATCATTATAAGTCATTGCCGGATTATTCGGTTTTGGAACAAACTTTTCGCGATCAGATTCCTCAACCATTCGGCCGCAGTTCGGACATGATGTAAGAGTTTCGGAAAACTCAGCTCCACAAAGCGGACATCTCATTTCTTTTTCCTCCTGGATAAATACTTTCAAACAAATATTCAAGTTTCACTAATAATTTCGGAACATCGTATCATTTCACAATATTAAGATTAAATAGTTCCGTATCATCAATTTACTGTAAAAGACCGCGAAGAATATTTGCAGTCTGTTCTGCAACGGCTTCTATTCCCTCTTCGTTGAGGTGAAGATGATCCTCACAGATTACCTTTTCTTTTATCGGAGATACAACTGAATATAAATCGTTTACAACTGCATTTTCTTCAGCCGCAACCTTCTTAAGAATGTCATTATATATAAGAATATCTCCGTGATCTCCGTGCAAGGTCGGAGTTGTTGTCGCTATAACAATCTTCAGATCCGGTTTTTCTGTCCATTTACGAAGAATTCTGCAGATTCGGTGACATGTCTCTTCATAGAGATCAATCGGATAAAAATGTCTTCCTTCCTGATAATCATCTCCCATATCCCATAATCCGCAATTCCATTGAACCAGATCAGGTGACGGAAGATCCGGAAGCCAGAATCTGAGAGAATTTAGTGTATAACCGCTCCAACGTCCATTCTCCTCCGGTCCGCTAACTGTCGCTATATCCGCAAGTTTTTTACCAACCGGCCCCTGATACTGCATTCTTATAGAATCTCCAAGCAGGATAACATTTTTCATCTCTAAACCTCCATATATTAATCCTAAATCATCATATAAACAATCTGTTCATCACTGAACAAACATTACTATTATATCATGATTAATATATCCCTAGTATTATATTCGCATTAACAGACACCTGTTTGGGGGATTTTTCAAACAATCTATTCACTATCCGTCGCTGAAGCAGTATCTGCTCCTTCCTCAAACTTTTCAACAGCCTGCGCAACCTCATAGAAATAGTCCTTTGTTCTTTCTAAGTTCTCACAGAAATCCACAGCTATTATAAATTTAGAATCATTACTGTATACAAAATCAAAAAGAAGATGACTGGAAAGAGGAGCAGTTTCATCTGAAGTATCCTCCTCAAGAGAAAGACTGTTATAAGTGCTGTCTATAAATCCGTCATATGCGTGGATATCATCCACCACCAGTTCGGATCTGTATACACGGATTGACTGATCTTTATATTGTATCTCATACCATTCATGTCCGGAAATATGCTCGGAATTAACTTTTTTCACCTCGCCCGTCGCTCCCATAGACTCTGCCAGTTTTTCCGCATATTCCTTACACTCCGCGTCTGTGCTCGGTGCCTGCTTAATCTCATACGGCAGATATCTGCACAGTGAGTAATTAGTAACTACGTCATCTATTACCCAATTCTTTTTAAACCGCTGAATATCGGAAATATTCTGAATGTTCAGATGATCTATTACTTCCTGTACGGTTCCGCCCTTAACTTTGTCATCGTCTATCCCGGTAAGAAGGGTAAAATATTCCGGTGTTATCTCCTGTATATTCCCCGTCATAGAAAGATATTCTTTGTCTCCGCCGCAAATTCTGTTAATTGCGTCCACAACCTTATCAAAATCTTCCGGATATTCATCATATATATAAATCATCTTACCTGAAGATGTATTCCCCTCCAAAATTCCAAATCTGATGGAGCACAGAAACTCCTTGTCCTTTATGTAGTTATTCTCATTCTCTTTATAAAACTTAAGAAGTATGTCTCTGTCTTCTTCACTTACAGAAACCGATTCCGGGAATTGGATTATCTCATTTTCCTGATAATAGTAATTCGGCCAGCAGATATCCCATATACCATTCGGATTCCTTTCACCGGAAAGTATATCGAGACTTTCCAGCTGAATATCGTCGATCTCCTCCGTATCAGATTCTGTACTCTGTGCAGTTGCAGTAACTGTTTCTTTCTTTGTACCGCAGCCTGCTACGGAGAGCATCAATATCATTAAAATGCATATCCTTATCTTCTTCATTTCAAACACCCCCGATTCCAATACAATTGAACTACCCGGCTATTCGTAAAAAATACATTTATTCAAAATACCCATCCATCAAATCCATGATAGGACTGAGATTCTCATCAGGTTCATCTACACTGTAAAGCACATCTTCATAATGCATTTCTTTTCCGTCGTTTCTGGTCCAGTAGGAATATAGTGTAACTTTAATATGTCTGTCGCTGTCTTCGTCTCCGGAAGTAATACTTATATTTCCGATATCATAATGTATCCCAGACGCAAATCTGTATATCTTCGCATAGTCCTCATCAGATATTTCTCTTCTATCCTCAGAACCGTCTCTATAATCTTTTTTCATTATACTTCCGTCATAATATAATATATAGCTTTGTGACAATGTCCCCTTATTTGTAATTTCGATTACAAACATCTGTTTATCGCTTTCTTTCATCCTGTCATACTGACTCTTATCTCCGAGTATAGCAGTCTCATATCGCTCAGATCCAAAGGGATAATAATGTCCCAGTTCATCACCGACTCCCCTTAAGTCTTCGTCTGTTACAGTCTCATCCGTAGTCATGTATTCCACACATACTTCAAAATCCGCCTGTCTCAGAATCTGATTGATATCATATACATATTGATAATCATCCGTATTCAGTCCGACACAGATTCCGGAGAAACCATGCCCGGTAAGAGACATAGAACCCACCAGCCTTGCCTTCAGATATCCCTCAAAAGTCGTACAATCCTCCGTATACACCAGGCGTCTTGTATTTTCAGGACTGACATGTATCGGCGTACATTCAATCTCCGGGAAATTAGTCTTAAAATCTACCACTCTTTCAAAATAATCTATCGTATCCTGAAGGTAGTATTTGCCCGAATAATTATCCATTACAACTGTTCCGTCTTTTCGGGCATATCCCCAACCATTATTTCCTTCAGAATCTTCTATAGTAAATGCATATAGCGGCCCTTCAGGCTGTTCACCACCATACCATATATAACTATCCAGATGATCCTCAGGTATAGGTTTTCTGTCGCAGCTGAAATTAACGAATTTCGCGTTCTTATATATCCTTTTCATATTCCGAAGCACATTAAATCTCATCCACAGATACGGACAAAACGGTGCTATGACTGCAATTATTATAACGATTGTAATAATCAGCTTTATTTTCTTTTTTCCGGAGGATTTATCCATTATTACCCCTCTCCCTTATATTATCATAACAATATGTTAATATCAAAATGATAATATGTCAAGTGGAATTTATAATTCAAGATAAAACAAACCATAAGCGGCCTGCTTACAAGTAAGCACACTGCTTATGGCTTGCTATAACTGTGCATTATAACATAGTTTTCATATACCGAGCGCTTTCCATTTATCGGCAACACCCTGATATAGCTTTCCCTTTCTCTTTACAAACGGTCTGATTCCCAGATTTAATACTATGAAATGTATCATGCTCTGAATCGGAAAAATCCTCTTTCCTTGAATGGCCTTTGTCAATCTGCCGGCCAACCTGCGACATCTTCTGTATATCTTTTCCTTCATGCAATCTCCACCGTTAAACGGTGAATTAAAAACTATACTTCCGCTGAGTCTCCCACCCGAATTAATAACCAGATTCTTCAGGACCTTAGCCGCATCTCTGTTCCCATAGTTTTCGCCTGTGACCACATTAATACAGTATTTATCATGCAGCAGCTGTTCTATCACAAAATGTCCTCTGTCGATAAAATCCTTCATAAGCCCCGATACATTGCTTGCATATGTCGGAGAACCGAGGATCACCCCATCCGCTTTTTCTATCTCCTCCGATACTTTTTCAGCATCATCCCGGATACAGCAATGCCCTGTCTTATAACAGGAACAACATCCAAAGCAATGTGACATCTCTATTTCACGCAGATTATAGAATCCGACTTCCATACCGTTATCCATCAGTTCCTTTTCAAGCATATGCAGTGTTGTGGCAGTAATACCGCTCACTCGCGGACTTCCGTTTATAATGATAATCCTCATATCACACCTCTTCCCGGCTAATTTCTAATGCTTTGTTCACTCTATGCATAAATATATGTGCTATCTCCAGATTGACTATCATAAAGATTATTCCCGCCTCCATAATTACACACTTGTGTACTTTTTAGGAGTATGATACATTATGAATCAGTGGGAGTAAATACTCTCGGAGAAAGATACACAATTTTATAAATATGTGTAATTTAGAGCGGCTCAATCTGCTTTCATCTTAATTGATACAACTCTCTTCACGAGTTAAGTACCGATCATGCAATATAAGGAGAATACCATGAAAAGATCCACTAATCCTTCTGCCATAAGATCAAAAAAAGAGATCACCGATGCATTAATTAAATTAATGCAGGATCACCCTTATTCTGAGATTTCCGTAAAGCAGATTGTCCTCGAAACAACTCTGGAACGGAAAACATTTTATAATAACTTTTCATCGAAAGATGATGTTTTGGATTCTATTATCACCGATGCCATACGGAACTATGTCGAAGCACTCACCATGTCACCCGACGGGCCGCTATCGGTAATATTCGAGTTCTGTGACCGGAACAGAGAGCTGCTAGGTCTGCTCCATAAGAATAATCTCCTGTATCTTCTGCTTCTCAAACTGAATGCTGTAATCCCGGAACTAAACAGCTGTATGGATATGAGCACTAACCCCTTTGCAAAGATGATCGGCAGCCTCGAGCCGGATTACCTGATTGCTTTTAATATTGGTGCCATATGGAATGTTATCTTCAAATGGGTTGAACGCGGAATGACCGATTCTCCCGAGAAGATCAAAAATACACTTGAAGAATATCTGAAGCGCATTAATCCACAGTAAAGAAGTGATTGCAATCCAACATGACGGTGTATTTGCCATGAAGCAATATCCCCGAATTTACGCATGTTCCAATACATCAGCTCTTTCATAATGACTCGTTAGTATTCTAACTGTCTCATTAAGTCCTTCTTCTTAAGTCCATTAAGCTTTCCTGAACGCGGCCAGCTTAAATTTGCGACTGACATATACATGAATCTCGGGAACATAGCCGCATTTGCATATACATTTTCTATGGTCGAAGATGCGCTGACTGCCTCTCCGAGTTTCTTCAAAGCAAGGGCAGCATTTTTTGCGGGATTCTTCTCTGCAGACGGAGAATTGATCATCATTCCGATCATTTCACCACCTCCAATAGCTACAGCACCACCATACTTATAACCGCATTTTTTGCACCATCTTTTTATCATAGCTACAAGATGCTTCTGCTGAACACTCTCATAGAATCCCATGTTCGTTACAGCATATATGATCTTGTTTTCAGTGCCCGGATCCTGCTCCATCTGCTTCATAATGCGAAGCAGCTGTGACGGGATACCATCTACATAAAGCGGTGTTCCGAGAACAATCTTCTCTGCATTCTTCAGCTTAGATACCAGTTCATCCTGACGACTTATGTATGTACTCAGATTTACAGATTCCTTATCTCCGGTTATTTTTTCTGAAAGTGCATCCAGCATTTTTTTGGAATTCGAAGCATCTGCTCTGAGACTGCAATTCAGAAGTATCGTCCCCTTAGTTTCTACAGTCTCTGTTGTATTACCCTTAGTCGGCTGCTCCTCACATTCCTCAAATCGTATATCCTTAATTATACCATGAAGATTTGTACATACAGCTTTAACATAACTTCTTGCAAGTTTTTTATCATTTTCAGTAAGGCCGCTTCCTCTGAAAATAAAAGTTATCGGCTTCTCTTCCGGATATCTGCTTTTATGATGCATTTCACCGTTTTTAATCTCAAAAAACGGAAGCACCCAGCCAATGCTTCTGTCGATTACATTTTTTACAAACGGGGAAAATCCGCCGTAAGTATATTTACTGATAATAACCAGCTCATCTGCCTTATGAATACGTGCGCCCATTCGCTCAAATCCATCGCGCAGCACACATTCTCCCGGAGTCTTTGTCCAACATCCGAAGCATCCTACACATGGCTTGATCTTTCCGTCATCTGATATGACGTCCCAGCCCTCATAATCCTGAGCAACCTTATTCCACTGTGATTCATTAAGATCATGTATTAATAGATTCATAGTCAAAGACCTCCTTCAATCATGAGTCTATTATACATTGAGACTTTAAAAAGCCGTAGTGTATAAAGTAATTAGTTCAATATGACATTTGTCATTTTTTCACTATGATTCCTTTAATATAATAATCAGATTCACTAATTCGATTTTCTATTTTTTTACATCTTTTGTACATGTATTTTTTCAACATATTTGGGACGTATACTTTGCAACATGATTTGAGCGAGCCCGTGCTACCATAAAAAATTTATAATGATATTAAAAAGATCAGGTAAAATGTTATCTCCATTTACCTGATCTTAATCATATTAGTATGTTAGTTTTCCGTTGTTTTCTTAATCAGCGTTTTATCATTTACTTTTCTTGATATTTTGTCATCCGATTCTTCAATCTCTTTTCTTAATCTGTCGATCAGATCCGCATATCTGTTATTATGTGTTTTTATTGAAAGGTCCGACTCTGTATATTCTATGAAGCCTTTGCTGTCTACCCATTTATAATCAACCGTTTCTCCCTCCTGAAGAACTACCGATTCCTTATCCGTATCAACCACCGCTAGAAATGAATAAAACATGCTGTGACTCGGCTCTCTGAATGTATGACTTACGAGTTCAAAGCTGATCGCTGTAAGTCCTGTCTCCTCCAGGAGCTCTCTCTTTGCGGCCTCGAGCGGTTCCTCACCGAAAGTCGCTGCTCCACCTGCACTTGCTTCCCAGAAGCCCGGATAAACGTCCTTATGATCATCTCTTTTAGTAAGAAGAAATGTACCATCTACATGCTGCACAAGTATGTCTACAACCATATGGTATCTTCCATCCGGAATCTCACGGAAGTTACCATATTTCCTTTCCCAGGTTTCGCCGGTACGCTTTCCCTCACGATCATATAAATCCCATATTTCCATTTTTCTGTCCTCCACTTCGCCGGTTTACGTATAAGGATTATTATTCTGATTATACCCCCGTAAAGTATAGTTCATACTTCCGCCCTCTTCAACCGGTTTTAACACATTACGCTGATCAAGTCCGAGAACTGTATTATTTTTGTATATGATATCCCCCATCGGCATATATATTGGTTCCGTTGATGTAATCCGCCATATCGGACAGCAGGAACAACACAACCTTCGATACATCTTCAGGCATTCCGAGTCTTCCCTCCGGGATCAGCGCCTCTGACTGCTTCCTCACTTCTTCGTTGTCAAAAGAAGCCTTAGTCATTCCCGTATAAGTAAAGCCAGGGGCTACAGCATTAACATGTATGTTATGCGGTGCGAGATCAAGCGCCATCGCTGAAGTAAGAGCTACAACTCCGCCCTTCGATGCTGCATAATCTGTCATGTTATTTCTGAAAATCGAAGACCTGATACAGCTTATATTTACAATCCTGCCCTGCTTTCTTGGGATCATCACGCGGGCTGCATACTTCGACACAATGTATATTCCTGTAAGATTGACCGAGAGAACACTTTCCCAATCCGAGGTATCAACTTCATAAAACGGCTTGACATTTCCCCATCTTCCGGCAGCATTTACCAGTCCGTCTATCTTACCATACTTTTCAGCTGATTCATTTATTATCCTCTCGATCTCATTCTCATCAGTAATCTCTGCCTGAAAATGCTCATACAGCGGAGCTTCTATCACCGCTTCCTGCTTATCAATTCCGATAACCACAGCTCCCGATTCGAGAAGCTTCTCAGCACAGCTCTTACCTATTCCCGATGCAGAGCCTGTTACTAAATAAACCTTTTCTTTAAAATTCAGATCACCCATTTTTTCTCATCCTTAATTCAGTTATTTCGAAGTCAGTTCTTCCCCGTGACAGAATCAGCAGCATCTTTCCGACTGACCGTTTTCGGTTGCTCCTTTACATAGAGCACGGATAAATGTACAGAACTCTGTCATAGTTTCTTTATTGACCGAATAATAATGCCATTTTCCTTCTTTCCTGTCATTAACAAGGCCTGACTCAACAAGTATCTTCATATGATGTGACAACGTCGGCTGAGTAATGCTGAACTTTTCAAGAAGTTTACATCCGCATTTCTCTCCGTCCGAGATCATCTTAACTATCTCAAGTCTGTTTGAATCACTGAGTGCTTTACAACAAAGTGCTACATCCATTTCTTTCATATCGTTCACCTCACATTGATATTTATCTATGTGACAAATATACAACATACATAGATGAATGTCAATGTATTTTTTTACATCTTTTGTACATGTATTTTTTCAACATATTTGGGACGTATACTTTGCAACATGATTTGAGCGAGCCCGTGCTGCCATAAATTATTTATAATGATGTAAAAAAGATCAGGTAAAATGTTATCTCCATTTACCTGATCTTAATCATATTAGTATGTTAGTTTTCCGTTGTTTTCTTAATCAGCGTTGTTTTCCTTCTTCAATAATCTTTACATTTTCAAGCAGCCACTTCGCTACTCCGTCATTCTCGTTGCTTTCGATTATTCCCGTTGCCGCGGCCTTCAGCTCATCAACTGCATTTTCAACAGCATAGCATTCATCCGATATTTCAAACATCGGAAGATCGTTTATCGCATCCCCGAAGGATATTACTCTTGTACAATCCCACATTTCCTTCAGTCTTCTGATTGCATTTGACTTTGATGCAGCAGCCGGCATTATCTCGCACCAATATTCGGGACGATATAATTCCTGCTGAAGAGTGCATCTGTAGCGATCGTCTTTTGAGAAAATGTCATATACCGGACGCAGCTCTTCAAGCTCACCGATGCATGTAAAGTAGAACATTTCACCCTCATATAGTGCTTTCTTATCATGCACAGAGCGAAATCTCTTATCACCCTTCCTCTGACTCAGATAACGTCTCACACCGTCATTTTCATTCTCGGGTATCCATGATACTCTTTCTATACCCTCCACATAGGAATATACCATCGGGCTGATTCCATACCGGTCAAGCTTTTCAACAACCTTCTTCCTTTCTTCACCGGTGAAATCTTCCTTTGAAAGGATCTCTCCTGTAGAAGGCTGGATTATAAAAGCACCATTATAAGCAATTACAGGAATTCTGGTCGATAGCCCTGCCGCAACCTTCGAAGCCGAAACCAGTGACCTTGCCGTAGCATAGGTGAAAAGCATTCCCTTTTCAACAAGGTCATTTATCGTCTGAATACTGAAAGGACTGATACTATCCTCTCTGTTCAGAAGCGTCCCGTCAAGATCTGTAACATATAATGTCTTATCCATGCTGTATTCCTTTCATCGTAATAAATCTCATAAGCGCCAAAACAAAATGCGCTCCTGATTGCATGAACGCTATTCTGATAAATCCATCGAACCAAAATCTGTCGCAAAGCCTAGAAATCTATCACCAATCCGACTCTGAGTTGTTCAAGCTTATCTCCCAGCTCTTCCTTCATTATTCCGTAAGCTCTGTCCTTTGTGCAGTGACCCGTACATACAAAGTCTATGCCAGTATCAAGGATATTCTTCGAAACTCTTCTGATCTCTGCTTCGCTCTTATTGAAAAGATGGAATCCACCGATCAATCCATAAATATGCTTATCAGGAAAAGTTCTCTTAACTTCTTTTATGATATTCACCGCTCCACCATGTGAGCAGCTGTTGATTATCACAAGGCCTTTATCTGTTTCAAAGACGAGGCTTTGTTCATGTGAGAAGTTATCCGGTTTCCATCCCTCTTTCGTTTTCTGATACATCATCTCACGTTTTCCGATTCTCTCAAGACCTTTTATCTTATGAGGTATAAGATATGCACCTTCGCAGAGCTTATAGTCACCGGATACGTATTCAAGTCTGTCCGCATAATTCTTTGTCATCTTCTTCGGAATTCCGATATATTTCTTGAAAATGAATTTCTTAGCATAGCAGTTCTCGGCTGTAGTTTCTCTCAGATAAAACTTAGCTTTTTTGTTTTCTTTGAAAAATCTTGGGATTCCGTTTGCATGGTCGTAATGCGCATGGCTCAAAACTCCGTAATCCACATCAGCTATATTTTTTCCGAGTGCTTTCATATTCTCTACAAAAAGATCTGATGCACCTGCATCAACAAGAATATTCTTTCCGTCATGCTCCACCAGAATGGAAAGTCCCCACTCACCGCTTATACCGTTATACGGCGTATTATCTACTATTACCGTCATCTTATTATTCATTGTCATCTATGCCCTTCTGTCGTATTATTTTCACCGTATTCGAACATCTGTTATTCGACATTCTTTCTCGGAATCCAAGGAATGCACCTGTTCACACGTGATTTATATTCATCGTATTCTTTTCCGTACAGATTTGCAAGCCACTTCTCTTCAGTATTGATAAGTACTACTGTCATAATTCCCCAGTTGATAAGCTGAATAACAAGAAGCCATACGTTATGACTCATAAAGCTTATTCCGGACATAATCCCCCACATACCGCTGTACATAGGATTTCTGACCCATGCATATATCCCTCCGGTCTGAAGTCTGTTATCGGTTATACTTGCATCCATATCGGATTTCAAGGATCCGATATACCAAACTGCGATTCCCGTAATTATCATGATAATCCCGATAACTCTAAACAATATAGTCCAGATTCCGTCAAGGATTCCTGACTTCAGCACATTTCCGGAAAGAAAGATTCCGATTACTGTGACAAGACCCATACCCAAAACCAGGTAAGGTCCGATACCGAACATCGGAAGTTTCTGTCCTTCTTTAACGTAATTCTTCATCTTTTGAACCTTTCTGTGCTTTTATCCTTTTATTCTTTTATTCTTTTATTCTTCTATTCTTCTATTCTCCTCTTATCCTTCTTACATTTCTGTTCATCATATGTCTTCCGTAATATCTGAAAGCCAGTTTCTTTATCAGTCCCATTTCCTGATGATGTTCCATGAGCAGTTCGTCCGGAGAATCGTATATACCGAAATCCTGATTGATTCCCGTACTCTGAATGTATGTATTATTTCGATTAAAATCTATAACCGGATTCCTGAAATCCTCCACTCCGACTCCGTATCTGCAAAATGCTCCTACACAATTACTGTTCTTCTGCTGAAGTCTTCCCAGATAATCTCTGTCTATTATAAATGCTTCCAGTTCATACCATGTGCCTTCCAGATAAACTTCAACCCAGCTGTGGAATATGTTCTTCGGTGCCTGCTTATAGACGAAGCCTGTCATAGCACCTTCCTGAAGTTCTTTTCTGATAGTAAATCCGTGAACTCTGCACGGAATATCAACCGCTCTGAGAAGTGCCATGAAGAGAGTACCCTTAGTGTTACACTGTCCGTATCCATCCTTAAGCACCTTCGATGCCGGAATACTGTCATCGACATTATATCCGAAGCGGATCTCATCTCTGATAAAATTATAAATTGCTCTTATTCTTTCGAATTCGGGAAGATTCTTCCATCCTCGCTCTCTTATCAGATTTTGGATCATATAATTATCATAATCCAGCATATGAGTTTTGCCCAGATACCGATTCTCAACGCTATCGTCAATTCCTGCCGGTTTCTTTCGTAACTCTTCTTTCTCTGCCGCCTTCTCTCTCGTCTCGCCTTTCTCTGCCGATTTCTTCAATGTCATAATAAATGTATACTTGCATCTGACATTCGTCTCTGCCTCAAATCCGTATCTTAAGATAAATGCTTCCTTATCACTATAATAATATTCCCGGAAATATTTAGGAGTCACTATGCTTTCCGTAATATACATAGGTGCAAACTTCAGCTTATCGGAGAGTACCGTCTGTCTCTCCCAGTCAAGTATTATAAGTCTTCCGTCCTTCTTAAGAACTCTGTAAGCTTCCGAAAGAATCGCCTTCCAAAGGTTCGCGTCACATTCATGCAGAACAAGTCCGATGATTATATAATCAAACATTTCATCTTTTAATCCCGTATCAGTCGCATCCCTGCAGATAAGCTTAACATTACTGAGTCCCAACTCCTGCACCTTCTGTCTTGCTTTTTTCAGCATAGACTTCGATCTGTCCAGTCCCACAACCGTAACAGCCGGTTTATTCATAGCAACTCCGATCCCATTCGCCCCCGTACCGCAGCACATATCAAGAACCATGACCTTTTCGTCAGGTATCAGTTCACTTAATACCTCTCTCGGATTTCTTCCATTCTTTCTTCCACTATCTCTGAAAAATGTCTTATCCAGAATATCATATCCCGGTGACACCAACTTATACATCCCTTTACTTACCGCTTTACTCGACATAATTAATCTCCTGATATTATATTTTTTATGTTTATATGTTCATTTGTTCATATGTTAACATGTATTTATTTATATGTCAATAAAAAAAGTACCTATCCGATGGATATGTACTTTCTTTACCTGTCAAATATAGTCGTATTAAGTCAAATCATCATAATCTGCAAAAAGTATCTATAATTTTCTGTACCCCGCCGGCATCCAGGAGCTTCTTTCCCAGGCTCTTTGCATTTTTTACGATGGATTTATCTCTGACTGTTTTCTCCGTCAACGCCCTGATATTGGCTGCGTCAAAATCGGTATACGGAAGAACTGTTCCCGCGCCGTTATCCTCAACGCTTTTCGCATTATATTTTCTTTCAAATACCTTACCGGGAACTATAAGCTCCGGAACTCCGTAAAGCAGCCCGTCCGCTATACTGTTCTGTCCACCGTGATTGATGAATAGCACAGACTCCGGAAGCAGCTTAGAAAAATCCCATCTCGGTGCAACATGAATATTTCCGTCACTCTCCTCCCGAAGCTTCTTAGAAGCAATATAGATATCATATTCACTGTCCCGAAAAGCTTCCTTCATAACCTTTAATGTTTTGGATGCCGATATCGTTCCGTTTCCCATATATACAAGAATCCTGTTTCTGCTCCGGTGTTCTTTCCCGGTATCGTTTTTTTTATCTGTCTCAGCCTGTTCCGAAGTTCTGAATTCTTCCGCTGCCTTAAAGGTACCGCAGTAACATATTTCTCCAGAAACGCCCTTCAGCTTTTCTATAGGTTCAAGTTCATATATGCTCGGGCAGAATCTTCTGTCAGCCCAATCGAAGAGCTGAAGTGCCGATTCAACTTCGGGAAGTGACAACTCGTTAAGCAGTTTGTTAAGTCCCGCTGCAAGCTTGGAATTATGTGCATATTCGTGCTGTGTCGGATAACTCACAGTAGTATAAAGCGGTATACTATCTGCCTTCGCGGCAATTATCGCCGATATATTAAACTCCGAATATATTATATCCGGTTTAAAATCTTGAACCGCACGCCTTACCGACTCCACGCTTTTCTTTAAATATCCGTAATTGAGATTCCCGGTAAATGTAAGTACCTGATCAAAGGAATTAACCGTCTTCCTAGCAATAATCCCGAGCTTTTCAGCTATCGGAAAACTTTTCGTTGCGATAAATCTCGGAAGTCCCAGCGGCATAGGTACATCAAGATAGAAATTCCTTATCCCATCAATCTTTCGGAAATTAATATCCTCCGCCATACATGTTGCGACTTCTATCCCCGCTTTTTTATATCCTTCCGCAAGGCTTTTACATCTTGAAGAAGGTCCTCCGGTCTCTGCCATTGCAGCCATCGGAATAACCAATACCTTCACTGTAACCTCCTATTTATTTACTCTGTTTTGTCTTCTCACACTTATTCTGTCTTCTGTATTCCATAGGGGTCATTCCGTAAATCCTCTTAAAGATTCCGCCGAATTTTCCCTGATTTTCATAACCTGATGCAGCCGCTATTTCGGAAATACTTTTATCGGTATTACGCAGAGTTTCAGCCGCATGACGCATCCTGTATTTCTGAATATATTTATGAATCGTATCACCGTACATTATGCTGAAATACTTATTCAACGAAACTACACTGATCCCATACTTTTCCGAAAAGCCTTCAACCGTCATAGCTTTATCGGGGTTATTATCTATTTCACTTCTTATCTCACTAACAATATTTCTCTGACCTTTCGTCAGATAAAACATCCTCTCATCCGTTATGAGATTTCCTGCTGTGATAAGATTATTGATTCTGAGGACCATCAGAAAAAGCGTTGTATTATCTACATTGTCAGACTCCATAAGCTCCGCCAGTTCCTCCTCGGCAGCCTTAAGCTTATCCGATACATTTCCTATACGGAAGTCAGCATCCGCTTCATAATTCGCCTGCATTCCGGCTATATCTATTCCGAGTCCCGACAGATAATCTCTGCTATCTTCATCTATTTCATCCAGTCTGAATGCTATCTCAATACTGTTATAGTCTTCACCGAAAAAGTTAAAATCCTTTTTCTTATATTTGCGGCTTTCGAGACACATAACTCCCGGTCTCGAAAATGCGAATCTTCCGTCATGTGTGTGCAGCTCGCATCTGCCCCGTCTGCAGTAATGAATGACTGAAACCTTCATATCTTCATCCGTTCCCGTCATCCCGTTCAGCTTTTCAATGCCTTTAATATTGCCGCACATTATGCTGATCCCCGGGTATGGCTCCGCAAAATTATAAGTCCACTCCTCATCCGAAGATCCACCCTTATTCTTGAGTTTTATTTCTGCGACCGTATTGGACCTGATCTGAAAATCAAAATTCGACTCAAAGTAACTGAGATAATTTTTCAGAAAATCCGGAGAGAGACTTATCACATAATTATACAGCCTCGGAATTCCCTTTATCATATCCAGGATCTTTTGTATTCTGTTGTGAAACCTCACACGACTGTTATGAAGTGACCTTTGTCAAGACGTAAATTTTGTGCTCAACAAACTTTTTTCAAGACCGTCACATTTGTTTGTTCTGTCAGCATCTGAAAGGTGCTCTGATTTAACAGTTCCCGGCATGTG
>Ga0256405_10000881_pt1 | contig 90923 bp, 87 predicted proteins | sample RumenRJG_02DNA_FD_189096 | JGI IMG/M metagenome (GOLD analysis project Ga0256405, IMG submission 189096) | Bovine rumen microbial communities from Lethbridge, Alberta, Canada - RJG_02 | ecosystem: Host-associated > Mammals > Digestive system > Stomach > Rumen | place: Canada: Alberta...
ATAATCGCTATTCGGATCAAACTTCTTTTTTGTATATCCGTCAGGATTCCTACGGCTTTCTTCGATAACTTTTGCGACCTCTTTACTAATAACAGGATAGCTGCTTATATGATTTATAGCATACAGGAGAGTAAACCTATACATCTAAAACAAGCTATACAATGGTTAAGTAAAAATGTAGATGATACAGAGATTATGTTTACTATCGGAGAAGTTTTACAGGAAGGTGCAGGGAGATATGCTCCGAACAACTGGAGGTTAATACCTGAAGAAGAACATATTAACCACGCATTGATTCATATATTAGCACATATAGCAGGAGATACGCAGGACAATCATATAGGACATGCTATGTGTAGGTTGATGATGGCTTATGCAACAGAGAAATCGGAGGGATTTGAGTATAACAAGTTTGTACCAAAGATAGATGAAGAAAAATGTAAGCTTGAATTTTTAGACAAGCAATATAACAAGGAATAAAAATGTAATAGGAGGGGTTTAATCCTCTCCTATTTTGTAACAGAAGTTCATGAAGAAAGGTAACAATTTTATGGATAAACTTATAAGAATAAAAGATTTAGCAGCAAATTTAAAAGTACCTGAAAGTACGATTTATTCATGGAGAAACAGGGGTGATATTCCGTCAGAATGTTTCTTAAAAATAGGTGGAACTATTTTTATACAAATTGAAAGATTTAATAAATGGGTTGAAAATCAAGCATGATGAGTTATGAATGAGATATGACAATTTATAAAAAGAATGGAAAATATTATAGTAGATTTAAAATTCATGGAGAGCAGAAACATTTTTTATGTCATGGAGCAACAACAAAAGCACAAGCACAAGCCATAGAAGATGCTGAAAAATTTAAGTTACGACAACAGCAAGCAGGTTTACTAAAAGTTGAATGTAATATAACAGTCCATAGAAGTTTAGATAGATTCTTAAAATATTCTCAAAAAAATAAAAAAAGTTATCAAACAGATAAATGTCGTGTAAAGATTCTAAAAACTATTATACCTTTAACATTACTAATAGAAAAAGTAAAACCTGAAAATGTTGAGGAGTGGAAAAACAAATTATCAGAAAAAGGATTAAGTACAACAACAATAAATAAATATTTAGCTTTATTATCAAAAACTTTCACATTAGAAGTTATAAATAAGAATATAGAATATAATCCATGTTCAATGGTTAAATATTATAAAAAGACAAATAATAAAATAAGATATTTAACCAAAGATGAGGAAGCAAGATTATTTAAAGTATTACCTGAATATATGGTGAATATTGTAACAACAGCTTTATATACAGGATTGAGAAAAGATAATATTCTGAATCTAAAATGGGAGCAAGTTGATTTTAAGTTAATGAATATTGAGGTTTTGGAGAATAAAGGTAATAAACATATAATAATACCAATAGTAAAACCGTTATTAAATGTATTAACTAAAATATATAATCCGAACAATATTTTTGTTTTTGTAAACCCTGAAACAAATAACAGATATTATGAAATAGACAGATGTTGGAGAGCATGCTTAAAGAAAGCGAAAATAAAAAACTTCAGATTTCATGATTTAAGACACACAGTTGGAACAAGATTAGCAGAAAAAGGAGTACCAATAAATGTTATAAAAGAAATATTAGGTCATAGTGATATAAGAACAACAATGCAGTATATACATTTAGTTGAAGGAGCAAAAAAAGAAGCTCTTGAAAAGCTTTTGTGAATTAACATATTATTTTACGCAAAATAGGTAAAGTTACATATAGGCTACATAGAAAATAGTAAAATGGATAAAAACTGGGGCGAGTAATGGGATTCGAACCCATGCATATCGGAACCACAATCCGAGGTCTTAACCGCTTGACGATACTCGCCATTAACATTTTTATAAATTTACATCTTATATACAGTGTCGTCTCTGATATGATTAATACTATTAAAAAACATTCAATATGTCAATATTATTTTTATACATTTATGTTTTTCTATTAGTTTTTTAATATATTTTCTTTTATTAAAATAAATTTCTAAAAATTTTTCGCAAAATTTTTGTGTTTGGCGTACAATTAAATAGTATTTATACACATGTATTTTAGAAGGCTGGATATAATGATAAAATAAGGAGGTTTATTTATGCCAGGAAAGACAATAACAGTTGACGGTAACTATGCTGCAGCACACGTTGCGTATGCGTTAAGCGAAGTATCGGCAATCTACCCTATTACTCCTTCATCTACTATGGGTGAGTGGATTGATGAATGGGCATCACAACACAAAAAAAATATTTGGGGTAAAGAAGTAAAAGTCGCTGAAATGCAATCAGAAGCTGGTGCAGCTGGTGCTGTTCACGGTTCTTTGGCTGCCGGTTCTTTAACTTCAACTTACACCGCATCTCAAGGTTTATTATTAATGATTCCTGTTATGCACAAAGTAGCAGGGGAAATGATTCCTCACGTTATTCACGTTTCTGCTCGTGCTTTGGCTGCTCAATCATTAGCAATTTTTGGTGATCATACTGACGTTATGGGTTGCAGAAATACAGGTTATGCTATGCTTGCTGCTAATAGCGTTCAAGAAGAAATGGATATGGCTCTTGTAGCTCACTTATCAACTTACAAGGCTAAAGTTCCTTTCTTACAATTCTTTGATGGTTTTAGAACATCTCACGAAGTTCACAAAATTGAAGAAATTTCTTACGAAGATATTGCTTCTTTAGTTGAACCTCAATATATTGAAGAATTTAGAGCTAGAGCATTAAGACCTGAAGCTCCAAAATGTAAAGTTGGTGCTCAAAATACGGACGTATACTTCCAAGGTCGTGAAACAGTAAACAAATACTATGATGCAGTTCCTGATATTGTTCAAGAATATATGGATAAAGTAGCTAAAGTTACAGGTCGTCAATATCATCCGTTTGATTATGTTGGTGCTCCTGATGCTACTGACGTAATTGTTGCTATTGGTTCAAGTTGCGAAACTATTGAAGAAACTATAGAATATTTAAATGCTAACAGAGGTACTAAATACGGTTTAGTTAAAGTTAGATTATACAGACCGTTTGATGTAAAACGTTTCAATGATGCTTTACCTGCTTCAGTTAAACGTATCGCTGTATTAGACAGAACAAAAGAACCTGGTTCAATCGGTGAACCTTTATTCTTGGATGTCGTTGCAGCTATTGAAAATAAAGATGTTAGAGTAATTGGCGGTCGTTATGGTTTATCTTCAAAAGAATTTACTCCATCAATGGTTTTAGCTATTTATAAACATTCTGAAAATAACGGATTCCATGGCTTTACAGTTGGTATTGAGGATGATGTAACAAATAAATCTTTAAAAGTTGAAGAACACATCGTTACTGAACCTGAAGGTACTACAAATTGTATGTTCTGGGGTTTAGGTTCGGATGGTACAGTTGGTGCTAACAAAAACTCAATTAAAATTATCGGTCAATACACTGATAAAGATGCTCAAGCATACTTTGCATATGATTCTAAAAAATCATTTGGTGTTACCGTTTCTCACTTAAGATTTGGTGATAAACCTATTAAATCTACATACTTAATTACAGCACCTGATTTTGTATCATGTTCAGCTCATGCTTACATCGGCAGATATGATTTGTTAAAAGGTATTAAAGAAGGCGGTACGTTCTTGTTAAATTCTCCTTATACAAAAGAAGAAGCATTTGCACACTTAACAAAAGATATGCAAGAAACTATTATTAACAAGAAAATTAAATTCTACAATGTTGATGCTGAAAAATTAATTAAAGAACAACCTGGTTTAAGAGGTAAAGGTGCAAACACAGTAATGATGGTTGCATACTTCAAAGTTTCAGGAATTATTCCGTTTGACCAAGCTCTTGAAGGTATGAAAGAAATGACTAAGAAAACATTCAAGAAAAAAGGCGATGATGTTGTAAATATGAACTTAGCATTGATTGATGCTGCTGTTAACGCAATAGAAGAAGTTGTAATTCCTGCATCTTTAGATGGTGTTGCTCATGCGGAAGAAGTTAAATTAATTTCTGATGATGCTGATGATTTTGCTAAGAAGATTATTGAACCGTCTATGAGACAAAAAGGTGATGATATTCCTGTTTCAGCAATGAGTATTGACGGTGTAATTCCTACAGGTACAGCTTGTTTAGAAAAACGTGGTATCGCACCAAGAGTTCCTCACTGGAATTCAGATGCTTGTATTCAATGTGGTATCTGTGCCTCTGCATGTCCTCATGCTGCAATAAGAACAAAATTATTTGAAGCAGATACATTGAAAGATGCTCCTGAATCATTTAATACTGTAGATGCAAAACCTGCATTAAACGGAGAAAAATTTAAGCTTCAAGTATATTGTAAAGATTGTACAGGCTGTGGTGTATGTTTAGATCAATGTCCTGTAACTCAAAGAAAACCTGAAGCTCCTGCATTATCTTGGTCTACTATCGAAGCTGAAGATGCAGCAGGTGAAGAAGCAAATGAAAAATTCTTTGATGCAGCTCCTGATAATGTAATGGGTAAAAATACAACAAAAACTATTAAAGGTGCTATGTTGAGAAAACCATTATTTGAATTCTCAGGTGCATGTGCAGGTTGCGGTGAAACACCTTATGTTAAATTGGTTTCTCAATTATTCGGTGAAAATGCAATCGTTGCAAATGCAACAGGATGTTCTTCAATTTATTCAGGAACATTCCCAACAATTCCTTATACAACAACTAAAGAAGGCAGAGGTCCTGCTTGGGCAAATTCATTATTTGAAGATAATGCTGAATTTGGTTTTGGTATGAGATTGGCTGTTGATGCTAATAGAAGTACTTTAAAAACTTATGTTGAAAAAGTACTTGCAAAAGCAGATGCTCCTGCAGATTTAAAAGAAGCTTTAGAAGGTGCGATGGCTCACTGGGATAACTCAAAAACAGAAGAAGCAGTTGCTGCACAAAACAAAGCAAAAGAAGTAATTGAAAAATACGCAAAAGAATGCGGTTGCGATACAATAAAGAAAATAAAAGAACTTGAAGATTACTTTACAGATAAATCAGTATGGATTATCGGTGGTGATGGATGGGCAAACGATATCGGATACGGCGGTATTGACCATGTTCTTGCTCAAAATAAAAACGTAAATATCCTTGTCCTTGATACAGAAGTTTATTCAAATACAGGCGGACAAGCTTCTAAATCAACACCAACCGCTGCAGTAGCAAAATTTGCAACAGGTGGTAAACCAACATATAAGAAAAACATGGGATTGATGAGCATGTCTTATGGTTATGTATATGTTGCATCAGTTGCACTAGGTGCCGACAGAAATCAAACTCTAAAAGCATTCCAAGAAGCAGAAGCTTATGATGGTCCATCAATTATATTTGCTTATGCTCCATGTATTGCTCATGGTATTGATATGAGTAAAACTCAAACCGAACAAAAACGTGCGGTTGAAGCAGGTTATTTCCCTCTATACAGATATAATCCTGCAAATGAAAAACCATTTACATGGGATGCTAAAGAACCTACAGCAGAATATCAAGACTTTATTAGATCAGAAGGTCGTTATAAATCATTAATGAAAACAAATCCTGATGCTGCTGAAGAACTTTATAAACAAGCAGAAGCGGATGCAAAAGACCGAATGGCTCAATATAAGGCAATAGGTGAAATATTATAATAGACATATTATATATATAACAGGCGGGCGGTTTTTAACCGCCCGCTTTTATTATAATTTTTCTGACACTTTTGAAATCTGTTTTTGCAGTGTTTAATCGCTGTATTTGGATTTGTGTTTGAATTGTACCCGCTTCCTCAATGCTGAGAGTCGAGGTTTTGAAAAATCCGAAATGTCAGGTTATTAAGACTAAAATGTCCATGTAAATAAACACTTAGTATAAATAGACAGTTAAAATTCATACTCAAGTTCTTTTAGAGTATTACTTAATGTCTTATGAGATAACAAATTCAAATATTTTTGAAGAGCATTGAATCTTATAACTTCGTGTCTATAAATAGCATATAAAACTGTCAATTTATACTTGCCCGTAAAAAGCGACATTGTATAGTTAAACCCTGTTTTATCAAAACTTTCAACTTCTTTTAAGCAATCTCTGTTATCGTCTGACATATCTGATTCCTTTTTGACAGTTACTTTTATTACCGTACTTGCTAAATTGATACTAACAATATATCATAATAAAGTTAAAAAGAAAGAGGTGTTTATGAGAGATGATATTAAAGAATACAATGCAGTAGAAGCTGTTGCAAAGAAATTTTGCGAAGCGGTTAAGGCAGGTAAAAGCGAAATCGTTAAGCCGTATTTTTATGAAAAAGCTTGCTTTTTTGGTCAACTGAATGAGCAAACTTATCAATCAGGGCCTATTGAAGAATTTTATAAAACCATTGATACCTTCGGTGCTTGTGGAGATGATTATATATCAAGAATTGATGTTTTGATGTTGGAAAAAACGATAGCAGTTGTTCAGGTTATTGAAGATAACTGGCATGGATACAAGTTTACAGATATTCTGAACCTTAATAAAATCAACGGCGAATGGAAAATAGTTGCTAAAGTTTATGATACATTATCAGGAAAATAATAAAGAATAATACAATAAGCCGAAAGTCAAAAACTTTCGGCTCTTTGTTATTTAGTATTCACTTGGAAGAATCAACATTTGTTGATTCAAATTAAGAATTAGACACTTTGGTAATGTATTTATTTCTCAAATTTATGTACGAATGTAAAGCGGTCTTTAAATCTAAATACTAAAGAATTAGAATAGATAGTTTTGCAATTTGTATCAGTCAGTTTTATAAAATGCGTGCAAAATTGAAATACTCTCAAGCTTCCTAAAATAGTATTCTTAGACTAACAAATAATTTATAAATACTTAGTTAATCGAAATATTCTCTATTAATTATTTTTTGTTATTTTATTATATTAATTAACAGGAACATCAATTGCATTTGTTAAAACAACTGTTAAAATATCGCCTTGGTTAAAACTTACATCAGCACCTTTTTTAAATAAATCTGCGATACTATCACCAATTAAATATGCACCGCCTCCTATAGCTCCACCTATTGCACAAAATGGTGTTGTTACAAATTTTAGTGCTGTAGGAACATCTGCATCAAGTGCAAAACCTACAGAATTTGTTGTTATATCTTTTGTTTTATCCCAATTATCCTGTAAAGCTTCACCATATCCCATTTTTTCATATAAACCCCCATCAAATGTGGTTTTCATAGTTGCATAAACTGACATATCTAAAGGCATTTGTCTTCCTCTTGGCGTAACTATATGGTCAAAGTCTAAATATAATATTGCACCTCTTGATAGTCTTTTTGATGGTGTGATTTTCGAAATACTTCCTCTTATTAAAGAACCTGCAGGTAAAATTACATTTGTTTGAGTTTTTTCATCATTCAATAAAATTGCTGAAAAATAATCGTCTACCTGACTGGTTTTTGTACTTATAGGTTCTTGTAATTGTATTTGGAATTTTGTTCCTTTAGGTATACGTTTTGTTTCAGCTTTTGATTTATATACAGTATCAGCTTGTACTGCCAACGTTGTTATTAAAAATGTAAATATTGCAAATAGTGTTAATATCTTTGTTTTCATTGCTTTTCCTCCGTATTTTATTCTAGTATCAAAATCTTAAAAATCAAAATTGTAAACAATTGTTAAGATATATGCAACAAAAAAGGCAATTTTTTTTACAAAATTTACTTTATATAAGAGTAAGAGATAAGAGAGGATTTCAGAATGAAAGAACAAGAATTAAACACTATAATGTCAGTTGTAACAGACCCAATCAACAATGTTTATAGAGCTGATTCTTTTGCTAAACAAGAAGAAATCCGCAGAATGTGCAGAATATTCGAAATTTCTAATTCTCAACACAATAAACACAAAATGTTAGCTATTAAAAATATGGCAACTTTCAGATTAGTTTTAAGCAATAATTAATTTTAAACTAATTTAAAAAAGATTTTAAACAACAAATTTATACTCTCTCTCTCTATTTTAAAATTTTTGGTCAGACTCTCTCGGTTTGACCCTTTTTTTTGCTTTTTTTTGATATAGAATAAGTTTATTAGGGGAGATTTTAAAATGCTTGCTGATTATCATATGCACACTCATAACAGTGATGATTCTAAAGTTACTATGTATGAATATGCTAAAAAAGCTATTGAGTTAAATTTTGATGAATTATGTTATACTGATCATAAAGATTTTGATGTTGAAGGTTTATTAGGTATTGAACCTCATAGATATTTAAAAGAATATGAAAAGGTTTTAGAACAATTTGGCAGTAATTTAAATATAAAATTAGGTGCTGAATTTGGTATGCAAATTTTTAATATTGATAAATTCGAAAGTTTATTTAAGTCTTTGCCTTTAGATTTTGTTATTTTATCTTTTCATACAGTTGATGGTAAAATGCTTTGGAATAGAGATTTTTTTTCAGGTAGAACTCAGAAAGAATACAACGAAAGATATTATCAAGAAATTATTGATGTAACTAAAGTTTATAAAAATTATTCGGTATTAGGACATTTAGATTTAATAAGAAGATATGATGTAAGTTATTATTCTTTTGAAAACGTAAAAGAATTTATTGTAGAGATTTTAGAACAAATTATACAAGATGGTAAAGGCTTGGAAGTTAATACATCATGTTTTAGATATAAAATACCTGATTTAACACCTGCTGTTGGTATTTTGAAATTATATAAAGAACTTGGCGGAGAAATTTTAACAATAGGAAGTGATTCACATAGCGTTGAACATTTTGGTACAAAAATTATTGATGTTCAAAAACAATTAAAAGAACTTGGTTTTAATCATTTTTATACATTTGATAAAATGCAGCCAATTGGACATAATTTAATTTAATTGTTATTATTTGTATTCTACTTTTTTTAATAAAAAGGCAACAGGAAGTATTAAAATTATTGCAATAGCATAAATTTTGTAAGCACTCATAAAGGCACTAAGAGTTGATTGTTGTAAGAGTAAGTTTTGTAATTGAGCACCTGCTTTAAGTTGTGCTGTTATAATGTCATTTCCCATCTGTATAAAATTTGCAGTCAACATATTAAATTTTTCAGAAAAGACAGAATTAAGCATGGTCATATTATCAACGAGGTAATGTTGATGAATTTGAGAATATCTTGATACCAAAAAACCAACAGAAGAAGTTCCAACTGCACATCCCACATTTTTTACAAGATTTTGTAAACTTGATGCATTCGTCATTTGTTGTTTTAAAACATTAGAATATAACAATGTTGTAGTTGGAACAATAGCAAATGTCATTCCAAATCCAACAATAATATTAGGTAATATCACATTTGTGATTGCAATATTGAGATTTAAAGATGCAAACATAAAACACCCTATCGAAATTATAAGAATTCCTGCCATAGACTGCTTTCTCAAATCTACTTTTGTTGCTAAAATTCCTGTTGTAATAATACCCAAAAATGAACCTACACCCATTGGACCTGCTGCAAGTCCGCTTAAAAATGCATCATATCCTAATAAACTTTGCAAAAACATAGGTAATATTGCAATTGAACCATAACATATTCCAAATACAACAGTTAACATTCCTGTGCCAAAAGCATAATTCCAATTTTTAAATATTTTTAAATCTAATAATGGATTTTTTATTTTTAATTCCCACCAAACCAATAAAATAAATGAAATTAAAGAGGTAATTCCAAGTTTTTGTATATATGCAGAATCAAACCAACCATTTTTTTGCCCATTATCAACCATTACTTGAAAACTAGAAATCCAAACTATTAAAAGTAAAAGTCCTATGTAATCAATTTTATGCAATCCAACAATTTCAAGATATGGCGGATCTTCAATATATAGCATAACCATAATAAAAGCAGCAATACAAAATGGTAAACTTATAAAAAATACCCAATTCCATGAATAATTTGTAGTAAGCCAGCCACCTATTATCGGTCCAAGGATTGGAGCAACTGTTACTCCAAATCCAAATATGGCATTTGCTTTTCCATGTTCACTTTTTGGATAACTTTCAAGTAAAATTGCTTGTGAAAGTGGTAAAAGACAACCACCGCCTAAACCTTGAAAAATTCTTCCAATCAACATTATTTCAAAATTTGGTGCTATTCCACATATAAATGCTGATATACCAAAAAGTGATATACAGAATAATAAAAACTTTTTTCTGCCAATTACACTGCAACACCAATCAGTTGTTGGTAATAAAATACTGCTTGCTATCAGGAATAATGTTACTATCCAAAGACTTTCATCGTTTGAAATTGAAAAACTTCCGGCAATAGTTTTTAATGCCACATTTGCAATAGACGTATTCAAAACTTCAACAAAAGTTGCTAACATAACTGCGACAGTTATTAAAATTAAACTTGATTTAGGCTTCCATTCTGATTGAATATTTTGGGTTGTCATAGTTTTGATGCTCTCTATATTGTTTTTACAATATATAATAAAAACAATATTATGTAAAGAAAATGTTTATGATAATATTATTTTGAAAGAGGTAATTATGACTCAAAACAATGGAGATTTATTTTCAAATATTGGTCAGACATCAAAAATCTTAAAAATTTTCGCAATAAGATTTTTTAATGAACATAAAAATACAAATATTTCTTTTAATGAATTTGATATTATTCATACTTTAAAAACAAATCAAAATATTTATCAAAGAGATTTAGCAAAAATTTTATTAAGAGGTACTGCTAATTTAAGTAAAGATTTAAATTCTTTGGAAAATAAGAATTTAATAAAAAGAATTGTTGATATTAAAGATAATAGAATGGTAAAACGTATTCAATTAACTGATTTAGGTAATAAATTGTACAATGATATAGGTGAAATATTTGAAACTTATGCAAAAAGTCTTGAAAATCTTTATACAGAAAAAGAATATAAATTATTTAACTCTTATTTAGATAGATTAAAAAATAAATTAACTAAATCAGTTGATATGGTTTTTGAATAAATTATATTTTTCTTTTAATTTTATTATTAATTCGTAAGAGTTTTCAATTTTGTTTTGTAAATTCTTATCATTTAGAGCTTTTTGATAAATATTTTCTATCATTTGTATTATTTCGTCATTAGCATCTCTATAAATAAACAAGTTTAAGCCTGCTTCTATTCCCATAAGACATGCTTGTTCAAAACTGTAATTATTAGTTATTGCTTTCATGAACATATCATCTGAAACAAGAATTCCATTATATTTTAAAGTATTTCTTATATAGTCAATACAATTTTTATTTAAACTTGTAGGAACTTCTTTTCCAAAACATTTAGCCTGTATATGTGCAACCATAATCATTTCAATATTTGTTTCTATTAATTCCTTGAATGGTTTTATATGAATATTTTCCATTTCTTCAAGAGTTTGATTTAAAATCGGTAATTCTAAATGACTGTCCTTTTCTGTATCTCCATGACCTGGAAAATGCTTTATACAAGAAATTATTCCATATTTTTTGAAAGTATTTGTTACTATTTTGGCACCACTTATAACTTCATTAGGATTATTTGAAAAAGCACGTTCTCCTATAATTGGATTATTAGGATTTGAATTTACATCTGTGCATGGAGCAAAATTCAGATTTATACCATAATCTTTTAATTCCTCTGCAATAGCTTCTGTTTGTGCCTGTAAAAATGATAAGCCTTTTTTAAATGCGTATTTTGCACTTAAATATTTTTTCCCATTATGAATATTTTCTGTTCGTTCTACTCTTCCTCCTTCTTGATCTATTGATAATAAAGGCGGAATTTTAGCATGTTTTTTTAAATCTTCAATTAAAAATTTAAATCTTTGGATTGATATAATATCTTTTGTAAAAAATATTATACCTGAAAGCCCTTGCTCAAGAGCTTTATAGACGTTATTATTATCAATGCCCAATATAAACATTTGGTATAATTTACTTTTTAAATCCATGATAATATCATACATTTGTATGAGACCTATTTGCAAGGTTTTATTATAAAATATAAATACTAAATAGGGAGTAGGTAAGTAATGAAAAAAGCATTATTAATTATTATATTAGGTATTTTTGTACTTATGGCTTTTGGTATTGATGCTTATGCCGCTAAAAAAGCTGCTAAAAGTAAAATTCCTGCAGAAGATATTCAAGCTATGTCAGATACTATTGATAATTTAACCAGAAAAGTTTATGGTAATGCTTTATTATCTCCTGATGATAATAGAGCATTAATTAATGTAAAGATAAAATTGGATAATCAAATGCTTGTTGCACCTGATATTGTTCTTGCTCCTCTATATTACAAAGCCGGAAGTATTTATAAATTAAGAGAAATGAATTCAGAAGCTATTGAGTGTTTTCAAACAATATTAGAAAATTTTTCTGATACAGCACTTGCTCCAAAGGCGAGAGCTAATCTAAAGGCAATGGGCGTTGAAGTTGCTGAAGTTGAAGATAAAACAGACGAAGAGGAAGAAGAAGAATAAAAATTATTAATATAAATAAGAAATTTATATTTTTAATTAAGAAGAGAGGTAAATTTAAAATTATTCTAAAGGCGGACATTTAAAAATCCGCCTTTTTATTTATATTCTGTTTGTTCGTTTTAAATAGTCTTCTATATATCCTGTATTAAAATTACCGCTTTTAAATACTTCGTCTTCAACTATTTCCAAATGGAATGGAATAGTCGTTTCTATACCTGTAATTACGTACTCTTTTAATGCTTGGTACATTCTTCTGCGAGCTTCATTTCTTGTTTGACCCCAACATATTAATTTTCCTATTAAAGAATCATAATATGGAGGTATTTTATAGCCCGGATATACATGTGAATCAACTCTTATTCCAAATCCTCCTGGTGCAGCATAACCTTCTATTTTTCCAGGACATGGTATAAAGTTTTTATCCGGATTTTCGGCATTAATTCTGCATTCAATAGCATGACCTTGAAGTTTTATATCTTTTTGTGTATATTCAAGTTCCTCTCCTGCGGCAACTCTTATTTGCTGTCTCACAAGATCAATTCTTGAAATCATTTCTGTTACGCAGTGTTCTACTTGTATTCTGGTATTCATTTCCATAAAATACCATTTTCCATCTTTATCAAGTAAAAATTCACATGTTCCTACACCTTCATAATTAATTGCTTTAGCTGCTCGAACTGCTGCTTCGCCCATTGCTTTTCTTGTTTTTTCATCAATAACAAAAGATGGTGCTTCTTCTATTAATTTTTGGTGTCTTCTTTGAATTGAGCAGTCTCTTTCTCCTATGTGAACTACATTTCCATATTTGTCGCTTATTATCTGCACTTCAATATGTCTTGGATTTTCTAAGAATTTTTCTGCATACACGTCGGGATTTCCAAAATAATTTTCAGCTTCTTGTTGGCAGATATTCATTAATTCAGGTAATTCTTCAGGAGTTCTTACAACTCTCATTGCTTTACCTCCACCTCCTGCTGTTGCTTTTATTATTATCGGATATCCTACTTTATTTGCAAAATCTAAACATTCTTTTATAGATGCAAGTATTTCTGTTCCCGGTGTTACAGGAACGTTATTTTCTATCATTGTTTTTCTTGCGTTTGATTTATCTCCCATCAATCTCATAGTATCTCCACTTGGACCTATGAATTTGATATTGTGTTTATCGCAAATATCTACAAAATCAGGTCTTTCTGATAAAAATCCATATCCCGGATGAATTGCATCTGCCCCTGATACAACAGCTGCTGACATTATTGCAGGTATATTAAGATAACTTTTTGATGGTTCATTTGGACCAATACAATAAGCATCAGTTGCCAACCTTACATGTAATGATTCTGCATCTGCTTCCGAATATATTGCAACTGTGGGTATTCCCAACTCTCTGCACGCACGAATTACTCTAACCGCTATTTCTCCACGGTTTGCAACTAAAACTTTCTTAAACATAATATTAAATACCTTTATTCAATATACATCAAAGTTTGACCGTATTCCACAGGTTGTCCGTCTTCAACACATATTTCCACAACTTTTCCTGAAAAATCTGATTCTATTTCATTCATTAATTTCATTGCTTCAATTATGCAGACAACTTCTCCTTGTGCTACAAGTCCGCCTACTTCTACAAATGGTGGAGCTCCTGCTGAAGGTGCTTTATAGAATGTTCCTACCATTGGTGATTTAATAACTTTATTGGTTTTGCGTTCTTCTTTTTGCTCTTCAACTTTTTCTTCTTTTAGTACTTGAGGTTGAACTTTTTGAACAGTAGGCATTATTTGTGTAATTTCACCGTTTTTTGCCGGCTCTTTTTTTAATGTTAACTTACTTTCACCTTCTGTCACTGTAAGCTCTGTTAGCTGATGTTCATCAACTAACTTTGCAAGTTTTTCTACATATTTAATATCCATAATTATAACCTTTCAATATGAATATTAGCAACGATCTAAATATTCATTTGTTCTTGTATCAATTCTTATTCTATCACCATTTTGTACAAAGAATGGAACATTTACTACTGCACCTGTTTCTGTTGTTGCAGGTTTTGTTCCGCCTTGTGCGGTATTACCCTTTTCTGCAGGCGGTGTATCTACTACTTCTAATTCTACGTGTGATGGAATATCGCATCCTACTACTTTTGTGTCGTGTAGCAATACTGATACATTCATATTTTCTTTTAAATATTTTATTCCGTCTCCAATTTGGTCTTGTGTTAATGTGATTTGTTCATAATTTTCCAAATCCATCATTACATAGCCTGTTCCTTCTTTATATAAATATTGCATATCTCTGCGTTCTAACATAGCTTTTGCTACTTTTTCACCGGCTCTGAATGTTTTTTCTACAACTCTTCCTGTTTCTACGTGTTTTAAAGTCGTTCTTACAAATGCAGCTCCTTTACCAGGTTTTACGTGTAAAAAATCTACAACTGTCCATAGACCGTTATCAAGTTCCAGTGTTAAGCCTGTTTTTAAATCGTTTACAGATATCATAAAGTCTCCTTTTTATTTTCTATTTTACTTTTTTATTTTATTCTATAGATTGATGGTATCATAAACATATTTTATTTCAAAATTATTTGAAATCATTATTTACTAAGCAAATTTTTTATATATTTTACAAATGCAGGTTGTTTAAATTCATTCTTTACTATATAATCAGCAGCTCCAAGTGTTTTTGCTTTTAATTTATATTCTTCATCATCATTTGATGACATTACAATAACCGGAATATTAGACTTAATTTTATCTTGTTTTAATTTCTCTAAAAATTCAAATCCATTTAATTCAGGCATTTCTATATCTGTTATTATTGCATCATAATGAGATTGTTTTAACTTTTTAAAGGCTTCTATAGGATTAAATACTGTTTCTACATTAAATCCTTCCATTGTAAGAATATTTTTTGTTAATGTTCTAACGATTACTGAATCATCAACTACTAATATTGTCTTATTTATTTTATTTTTATTTGATTTATATTCAAGCATTTTTACTTTTTCTGCAACAAGTGTTTTATTTGATAAAAACATTGAATTTCTCATAATATCCGAAACGTTTAATATTAAACATATTTCTCCGCTTGCAAGAGTTGTTACTCCTGAAATATTTTTAACTTTTTGTATTGGAGGTGCAAGTTTTTTATTTAAAACTTCTTCTGTTCCGATAAGTTCATCAGCTATTAATCCAATCACTTTATTATCTGATTCTACAATCATTATTGTTCTTTTATTTGATAAATTTTCGTTATTAGTTTCTATATCAAGAACTGTTGATAAATTATAAACTAATATATTTTTTTCATTATATAAAATTGTAGCTTGTCCTTCATTTACATATATTTCATCAAGAGGTTTTGATATTACTGTTATAATATTTGACATAGGTATTGCGAATAATTTTTGGGAAGATTTTACTACAAGTGCATTCATTGTTGACATTGTGAGAGGTAATTCCAATCTTATACAGCTTCCTCTGTTTATATCTGTTATCAACTTAATTTGTCCATTTAACTGCATCATTTTTGATTTTACTACATCAAGTCCTATTCCTCTTCCTGAAATGTCAGTTACTTTATCGTCTGTTGTAAATCCGGGCCAGAATACCATATTTATTATTTCATCTTCTGTCATTTGATTTAGTTCTTCTTGAGTTACAAATTCTTTTACTATTGCAGCTTCTTTTATTTGATCAATATTAAAGCCTTGCCCGTCATCTATAACTTCAAGTATTATTTTATTATCAAAATGCATTGCATTTATGGTTATTTTACCTGTTGGGTTTTTACCTAAAGCCATACGTTTTTCAGGTGATTCAATACCATGATCTATTGCGTTTCTTACTATGTGAATTAATGGATTTTTTATTTCTTCTATTATATTTTTGTCAGCATTTGTGTCAGAACCATTTATGATAAGTTCTACTTTTTTATTTCTTTCTTTTGCAATATCTCTTACCATTCTGCCAAAAAAGTGGAATACTGTTGCAAACGGTAATACACGAATATTTTTTACCATAGAACTTAAATCTTCTACCAGATAGGTTAGTTTATCATCATCATCTCGATGTGTTCTTTGCAGATTATTTATTTCATTAATTAATTCGGATAATCTTTGATAATTCTCCATAAATATACTTGTTGTTTGCTTTAAGTACATTGTTAAATTTTCTGCAGATTGATTTGAAATTTTCTTATCAAGAGTTTTTATTGTTAAAATATTGTTTATGAAGTCTTTTTGTAAATCTTCCATTTCCTTAACAATATCTGAGAATTTCGTTAATTGTTTTGTAGTTTTAGTTTTAGTTGTTATTAATTCTCCAAGCTGGTTAATTAAAATATCAAGTTTATTTGAATCAACGTGAAGAGTTTTTATTTCGCTTGTATTAAAAATTTTTGAAAAATCATTATTAGTTTTAGTTTTAGGCTGAACAGTTTGAACTTGAGGTAAATCAAGACTTGTATCTGCATCTGCAATACTTGTCATATCAAGTAATTGCATCATAATTTCAAGTTGTTGGAATAGTAAATCAAAGTTTCCTGAATCATTTCCGTTATTTAATAGCTCATCTAAATAATCAATTGCTCCGGATATGATTATCAAAGCTTGTTCATTAGGACAAATGCTTGTTTTTTCAGAATATTTAAGTATTTTCACTATTTCAGAAATCATTTTTGATGCATTTTCATTTTCACAATTTTTTTCTAAATGCTCAAAAAATTCTCTTATTTCGTAAATATCTGTAATATCGGTTTCTAATGAAGGAATTTTTTCTTTTATATTTGCGAAATTAATTGTTGTTACTGTATTATCTGTTTCCTCTTGTTGTTCTTTGTCTCCATCCAGATAATCTTCTTGTTCTTCTTGCTTTTTTTCTTCTACTTTTTGGACAAATACAAATTCTTCGTATTGTTGAGACGGTTTACTTATTTTTTCGAATGCATAAGAATAATAGTCAACTACAGGAATGTTATTTAATTCATACATTGATGATAAAACATTGATTACATTTGCCATATCATTTTGCATTTCAATAAGTTCAAGAGTTGTAAGTTTATATGAAGCTTGTTTTACAAAATCCAGTTTTAGTTTTGTATTTTCAATACTCATTTTGATTTCAAAAAAACCTATATCGTTAAACAGGTCAAACATTCTGTTAACATAGTTTGACATTCTGTCAATCATTTCCGGTTCGCAATTTTCTTCTAATTTCATTAAGCACAAAAGAGTATTAACTATTAGAGAGTTAAGCTTTTCAATGGAGTTATGAAGCAAAGTTCTGTTGTAATCCATTGTTTCTTTTGTTGCATTTATATTTTGTTCTTCAACGCTTTTTATATTATCAAGAATATTAATTTGTTCATTAACTTCTGTTATATCCGCTATTTCTTGACCTGATGCAATTGAATTTTTTATTATTTCATCAATCATATCAACAGTTTTATATAAAATATCTGATATTTTTGTATTTAGAATAAGCTTATTTTCTTGAGCTAAATCAAGAATATCTTCCATTTTGTGGGAAAGAGTTTGTATAGAATTAAATCCTATCATTCTTGCTGCACCTTTTAAACTGTGTGCATTTCTAAATAAAAGTAATATAAGTTCCTTATTTTTGGGATTTCTTTCCAAGTCAAGCAGAGAATTATTCATTTTTGAAATAATATCTTCTGCTTCAACTTGAAATATATTTAAAATTTCTGTTAATTCGTTATCTGAAAAATCCATAATTAATTGTCTTATTCATCAAAAATATTTTCTTTTAGATTTGTTGATATGTTATTTAAAGAATTTATTTCAACAACACTCTTATCTACTGTATTCAAGAACATATTAAGCCAGTTTGAAATTTCATTTAAAGACGAATAAATTTTTGTAGAGTAATTGCTTTGATTTTCTGCATATGAATTAATTTGTTCTATCGGTTTTGAAATTTCATTTACAAGTTTAGACATTTCATTAAGAGTGTTTATATTATCTTTTGAAGATTTCAAAACAACATCAACTTCTTTATTGCTCTCTTCTGTCGCTAATACTGAAGTGCTTGCTGAATTTTGAATATCTGTAAGCATGTTTATTATTTTATTTGTAGCTTCTTTTGATTCTTCAGACAATTTTCTTATTTCACTTGCAACTATTGCAAATCCTTTACCATGTTCTCCTGCTCTTGCTGCTTCAACTGATGCGTTAAGAGCTAACATATTTGTTTGTTCATTTATATCTTCTACAACAGATAAGTTGTTTTTAATTTGTTGTAATGTATTTGATAAATCCAATACCATTTCTGCAACTGTTTGCATTTTTTGCTTTAAATTGAACATTTTATCAGATGATGCAGTCATTGATTCTTTTTCTTTATTTGAGTAGGCAATTGTAGATTGTGCTTTTTCTGTTAAAGATTTTAAAATCTCTCTTGTTTTTGCGGAAATATTTTTCATATCCTCAACAGTTGACGCATAATTTGAAGTTTCTGTTAAGTGTTTACTTGCTATATTTTTTTGATTATTTATTAAGTTTAATATTGAGTTTGTTTTATCAGATGTTGAATTAATCTGTTTGTATATAATTGAAGAAATTGCTTTTTCAATCCATGTTTTTGTCATGTAATATTGTATTGAATATAAAATTGTTAATACAATTAACAGCATAAACAAATTTATAAGCGAAGTTTTTTCTAAATATGCAAAAGCACAAACAATTGCACCTGAAAAAAGGAAAAATAATGTATCAAATAATCCTTTTATATTTAATTTGTGTGTAAAATTTAATCTTAATTTATTTGGCATGAATTGCTCCTTTTATTAAAAATATTTTTATAATATAATTATTGTAATACAAATTTATTTTAAATAAAAGAAATTTAATATGGAACGTAAAATATTATTAATTGATAAAGATGAATTTTTTATAGATTTTATGCAAGAGCGATTACAAGCTGAAAAGTTTGTAGTGCAGTCGGTTAAAAATACTACCGAAGCCTATTTGAAAATTTTTGAATATGTGCCTGACTTGGTTATTTCTGCTTATGATATTGAAGAAATAAACGGTTTTCAATTCTGTAAAACATTAAAAAGTCATAAAATATTTAGTAGAATACCATTTTTAATTTTATCAGAAAGTGTTAAACCTATAGATAAGTATTGGGCTGAAAAATGTGATGTTCAAGAAGTGTTGAGAAAAGATACTCCATATGAAGAAATAAGAATTATTATGGATGAGATGCTTAATGAATACGAAATTGATGAAAATACAAAAGAACAAATAAAAAAACATCCTATAAGTCAAGATTCAATTCAAACTCAAGCTATAAAACTTATGAAGAGTGAGCTTGAAAAATATACATTTTTAAATGCTTTTCGTGATATGGTAAATGAATATCATACAGATGAAAAAGCACTTATTCAAAATACTTTTGATTTGTTATCAGTATTTTTGGAATATGATTTAGCGGGTATTTTCTTTAATCATGCTCAGGAAGCTGATAAATATTTATTACATTTTGATGTTAAAAATTGTTCTGTATCGAATTTTGTTTTGGAAAAAGTCAAAAGAGATTTTTTTGCAAAAATGCCTAATATGAAAGAGTTTTCAATTACAAGTTTCGGGCATGATATTGTAAATGAAAATTATGAAAACCTTGATAAGAGAATAATTTCAGCTAATGAGTTTCAATCTTCTTTAATATTGCCGTTTGAATTTGAAGAAAAACTTATTGGCGGAGTATGTTTCTATTCTAAAAAAGAACAAAATTTTATGGACTTTATTTTCTATGACATAATGGTTCATGAGTTAACTTCTCTGTTCAAAACCAGTTATTTATTCTCAGGTATTGAATTTTTATCTGTTACCGATGGTTTAACAGGGTTATCTAATCGTAGACAATTTGATTATTCTATAAACAGAGAGTTTAATAAATCAAGAAAATATCCGTCAGATTTGTGTTTTGCAATTCTTGATATAGATCACTTTAAGAGTGTAAATGATACGTATGGACATCAATATGGTGATTATGTTTTAAAAGAAGTTTCATCAATCATAAAAAACAGTTTTAGACGCTCTGATATGATATATAGATACGGTGGAGAAGAAATTGGTATAATTATGACAGAAACAACAATTCCTTCTGCTATGACAATGATGGAAAGATTAAGAAAAAAAATTGAAACACATGAATTTTTCTTCAATGGTATTCAGATAAGTTTAACGGCAAGTATAGGTATAAGTTCTAATATGGATAAATTAGAAGATGCTCACCAGATGATTGAATGTGCCGATAAAGCTTTGTATAAAGCTAAAGAAACAGGTAGAAATAAAGTTTTGACGTATTCGGGAGAAGATAATTAATGGCAGGTTTAATTGATAATTTTAATGACAAACATGACCTGTACATGGTCTTTGATTGTGCAAATGTTAAATATGCGGTTAATATAGACAATGTGTTAGAGGTTATGAAACTTCCTGCACTTGAGTATCCCCAAAAGTTACCTAATAATGCGGTAGGGCTTTTGCGTTATGATAATATTATGATTAATATTTTTGATGTCAGATTTTATTTTGACGCAGAAATAAATCCGTATGACCTTTATACAAAATTGATAATTTTAAAAACAGATGAATCTATTTTTGGTATTATTGCCCAAAATATTGATGATGTTATAAATATAAAAGAAGATTTTGTACAAAAAATACCGTTTAGCGAAGAGAAAAATCTTGTGGATTCTTTGTATAAAATAAACAATGATTCTATAAATATCCTTGATGCTTATACTGTTGAGGATTTATTAAAAAGTAAAGTAAATAATAAAAATTTTGATGTAAAAAATTTATTTCCAAAAGATGAATATTCAGTACAAAAATTTGAAGAGAGATTAACTTATTTAAAGGAAAAAAATAATTCAACTGATATTCAAAATATTTTTACAAAAGAAAAATTTCTTTCATTTACGTTAAATGGCAGCAATTATTGTATGAATTTAAATTACGTGAAAGAAATAGCAAAAAATGCCAAAATTTCGTCTTTGCCATGTTCTGCGGATTTTGTTGACGGACTCATTACGTTAAGAGGTAAATTTTTTACGGTAATTAATTTAAAAAGTTTTTTGGGCTTAAAAAAACAAGATTATAACAGTAAAAAAAATATAATAATTATAAATTCAGATGAACTTCAATTAGGATTTATAGTTGACGAAATTTATGAGATTTTTGAATTAACCGAGGAAGAAATATTTAACGATCACTTCCTGAATGCTGCACCATTTATCTTTAACGAAATAGTTAAAAACGGAAAACTCTATACAATACTTGATATGCCGGATATTTTAAATAGTGATAAAATGGTTATTGATGATGAAAAAAATATGTTTTAACGGTTAATTATCACGATATATACTTTACAAAGAAATTTCATTGTGTGATAATATTTGCGGAAGGAAATCAGATGTCTGATACGTACGTTTATTCTATTACACAAGATAATCCCGAAACAATATACATTAATCTTACTAATAAATGTACTAATAATTGTGTTTTTTGTATAAGAAATTTGACTAACCCGATAAAAGGTAAAAATTTGTGGCTTGAAAATGAAAATGTAACTCTTGATGAAATCAAAGCTCAATTAAAAAATTTTTCTAATATTAAAGAGGTGGTTTTTTGCGGTTATGGAGAACCAACTGTAAAATTAGATTTATTAAAAGATGTATCAAAATATTTGAAATCTGAAAATGCAGGTATTAAAATAAGAATAAATACAAACGGACAAGGTAATCTTATAAATAATAAGAATATAATTCCAGAATTAAAAAATCTTGTTGATGAAATATCAGTAAGTTTAAATGCTTCAACCAATAAAGATTATATGGAAATAAGCGGTTGTAAAAATGAAAAAGCTTATGAAAGCGTAAAAGATTTTATAAAGCAGAGTGTAGAAAACGGATTTGATACAACAGCAACAGTAGTAACAGGTTATAAAGATTATAATGTTGACGTAGAAGAGTGTGAAAAAATAGCAAAACAAGCCGGTGCAAAATTTAGAATTAGAAAATGGCTTGATAAAGGGTATTAATACGGTAGAGTACGATAAATATAACAAAGAAGGAAGGTAGGACAAAATGGCACAATTATTAGACAAAATCATGAAACCAAAATCAATTGCCGTAGTTGGTGCTTCAACAAAAGAACACACAATTGGTTCAGATATCATGAAAAGATTACAAGAATACAAATTTAACGGTAAAATCTATCCGGTAAACCCAAAAGGCGGAATAATTGAAGGTTTGCAAGCATATACAACTGTAAACGAAATTCCCGGAGAAGTAGATTTAGCTATTATTGTTGTAAATTCGAAATTCGTTATGAGTACAATTGATCAATGTAACGAAAAAGGTATTAAAGGTTTATGTATAATTACTGCAGGTTTTAAAGAAACCGGTAAAGAAGGTGCAGAACTTGAAAAACAATTAGTAGAAAAATTAAATGAATATGGTATGAGATGTGTAGGCCCTAATTGTTTAGGTGTTGTAAATACAAATCCTGAAGTTAGAATGGACGGATGTTTTGCAGAAAGTTTACCTGAAAGAGGAAATATTGGTTTTGTATCGCAATCAGGTGCTTTAGGCGGTGGTATTTTAAATATTTTAAAAGACTTAAATTTAGGCTTTGCACAATTTATTTCAATTGGTAATCAAGCTGACGTAAATGCCGAAACAGCAATGGAATATTGGGAAAATGATGAAGATGTACAACAAATTTTGTTATACATGGAATCAATAGCAAATCCTGCAAACTTTAGAAGACTTGCAACAAGAATTTCAAAGAAAAAACCTATTTTAGCGTTAAAAGCAGGTCGTTCTGCAGCAGGTGCATCAGCAGCATCTTCTCACACAGGTTCTTTAGCCGGTGCAGATAAAGCTGCAAATGCTTTACTTGCTCAATCAGGTGTTATTAGAGAATATTCTTTGAAAAACTTATTCTCAACCGCAAAAGTATTTGCTAATTGTCCTATTCCTAAAGGAAATAGAGTAGCAATTATCACAAATTCAGGCGGGCCTGGTATTATGGCAACAGATGCTATCTGCGAATATGGTATGGAAATTGCAAAAATTTCTGATAAAACAAAAGAAACTTTAAGAAGCTTCTTACCTGCAGCAGCATCAGTTAAAAACCCTATTGATATGATAGCTTCAGCTCCAATTGAACATTATAAGGAAACTTTAAAAACTGTTATTGCTGACGAAAATGTTGATATGATTATGGTAATTTATTTACCGTTCTTAGGTTTAAAAGATATTGATGTTGCAAAAGCTGTAATGGAAATTAAAGCTCAATATCCTGAAAAACCTGTTATCGGTGTATTCATGACTAAGAGTGAATTCTTCACAGCATTATCTGACATGGATGTAAATATGCCATTCTTTATGTATGCAGAAGAAGCCGCAGAAGGATTTATGAGATTAGATCAACAAAGAAAATGGATTTCAAGACCTGAAGGTAAAATTCCATGCTACGATGTTGATAGAGAAAGAGCAGAAAAAATCATATATAGTGCATTGAAAGAAGACAGAGCTCAATTAACAACTCGTGAATCAATTGATGTGTTAGATGCTTATGGTATCAGAGTATGTAAATCAGGTTTTGCAACAAATGAACAAGAAGTTGTAGAATTAGGAAATTCAATCGGATACCCTGTTGTAATGAAAATGACTTCTAAAACAACATCTCATAAAACAGATGTAGGTGGTGTAAGAGTTAATATTCAATCAGAAGAACAATTAAGAGCTGAATATAACGATTTATTATCAAAATTAGAAGAAAAAGGCTTGTTAGAAGGTCTTGAAGGCGTTATCATTCAAGAAATGGTAAAAGGTAACAGAGAAATGGTTTGTGGTATTGCAACAGACCCTCAATACGGACCAATGATGATGTTTGGTTTAGGCGGTGTATTTATTGAAGTTATGAAAGATGTAACTTTCAGAATAGCTCCTTTAACCGATGTTGATGCAGAAGAAATGATTAAATCAGTAAAAGCATATAAATTATTAGAAGGTGCAAGAGGAACAAAACCTGCTGATATGAATCAAATTCAAGAAACATTATTAAGATTGTCTCAATTAGTATCTGATTATAAATTCATAGATGAATTAGATATTAACCCATTGTTGGTATCTGAAAAAACAGGTGAAGGTATAGCAGTAGACGGACGTATTAAAGTTAGATTGGAAGAAGCAAAAGAAGCTTTAGGTTTAACTTGTTGTTCTTGCGGATGCCATGAATAATTTGATAATTTAGATAGATAAAAAAGGCAATTAGCATGTTTGCTAATTGCCTTTTTATATTTATAATATGTATAGAAAAAAGAAAAAGGAAAAATATATGAAAAAAACAGCAATAATAATACCTGCAAGATACGGTTCAAGTCGTTTGGAAGGAAAACCTCTCCTTAAAGTAAATGACAAACCTATAATACAATGGGTGTACGAGAAAGCAAAAACAGTTAAATCTGTGGATGTTGTAATTGTGGCAACTGATGATGAAAGAATATATGATGCGGTAAAAGCTTTTGGTGGAGAAGTAGAAATGACTTCTAAAGAACATAAAAGCGGAAGTGATAGAATTAAAGAAGTAGCAGACAGACATTCTGATTTTGAATATATAATTAATCTTCAAGGTGATGAACCTATGATAAAAACAGAAATGATTGAAGCTGTCATAGATGGAATTAAAAATCATAATGCCGATATATCCACTCTGATAAGACCAATAGATGATAAATCTGAAGTTGATAATCCGAATTTAGTAAAATGTGTGATTGATAATAATGGTTTTGCACTATATTTTTCACGCTCAAAAATACCTTTTGAAAGAAAAGAAAATCCTGCACCTTTTTATGGTCATATAGGTATATATGGTTATACAAAAAATGCATTGAATAAAATGACAACTTCAAAACAAACAACACTTGAAATTGCGGAAAGCTTAGAACAGTTAAGAGCAATGCAGATAGGTATGAGAATAAAAACTTCTATTGTTAATGAAAAACCTGTGGGTATTGACACAATAGAAGATTTTGAAAATTTCAAAAAATTCATGGAAAATAAATAAATTAATATCATGTAAAATCAATAAAAATAATGGGTTTGAACATGACAAAAAAAATAAAAATTTTTCAAAAAAGTACTTGCTTTTTAATCATGTCTAAATTAATATATATTTAAGAAATTTAATAATAGTTAATAAAATAGATTTCGTCTATAAATAGCAAGAATATAAGGAAAGATTATGACAGAAGAATTACAAACTGAAACAGAAGATCGTCAAAGAATCTTAGTAGCAGACGACGAAGCCAGTATCAGAAGAATTTTGGAAACAAGATTAAAAATGGTAGGCTATGATGTGGTTGTAGCAGAAGATGGCGAAGAAGCAGTAAATGCGTTTAATAAAAGCAACCCTGATTTGGTAGTCTTAGATGTAATGATGCCAAAGATGGATGGTTATGGTGTAACAAGAGAAATAAGAAGAACTTCTGATGTTCCTATTATAATATTGACAGCTTTGGGTGATGTTTCAGAAAGAATAACAGGCTTAGAATTAGGTGCCGATGATTATGTAATAAAACCTTTCAGCCCAAAAGAACTTGAAGCTCGTGTTAAGGCTGTTTTAAGAAGAACAAATAACAGAGAAGCTGTAGTTCCTACAGGAAAAGTTACAAAGAACGTTATTACAACAGGTAATATTAAAATTGATACTGCAAGAAGACAAGTATTCCGTAAAAATGAAAGAATAAGATTAACAGGTATGGAATTTAGCTTGTTAGAATTATTAGTAAATAATTCTGGTCAAGCTTATTCAAGAAATGAGATTTTACAACATGTATGGGCATATCCGCCTGATCATAGAATTGACACACGTGTTGTTGATGTTCATATATCAAGATTACGTTCTAAATTGGAAACAGACCCTACAAATCCGGAGTTGATATTAACCGCTCGTGGTATTGGTTATATGTTTCAAAGAATAAATTAATATTTAAAATAATTGATATTGATAAGAAAAATACTTACCGGAACGGTAAGTATTTTTTTATCATAAAGTTTTTTTACTAATATAAAATTTTAAACAACTATATTAAAAGTCTTTAGTGATGGATTAAAACTCTTTTTTTCTGTCAAAATTTTAATTTTTGAATTTATATAATTTGTATAAATTTGTTTTGTATTTTTTTCTACATTATTAACAAATTTATTTATTTTATTTTGCCCTTGATTTTTTTTAAAAAGTCTTTCTGCATTTTTATAAAAAACTTTATCTTCAATTTCTTCAGCATTTTCAGGAAAAGCTTCTCTTATTGCTTTTTTGAATCTGTTTACATTATCAATATATTTTTCTCTGTTTGAATTTTCTCCGTTATCACCTATTGGAGCATCAGTACCCCAAAGAACTCTGTCAGCACCAACACGTTTAATAGCTTCAATCATACTTTCAGGTTTTGTCCATGAAATTTCAAGATACAAATCAGCATCGTTATTTTTTATTGATTGTTCAACAATATCAATGCCTTCACGATTCCAAGCCTCTCTTACATCCCAGCACCATTTGTCTCGGTGGTTTTGTAAATCTTTAGATTGAATTTCTTCTTCCGGACGCTCTCCGACTTTACCTGAAGGTACAATATTCATATGATATAAAACAACAGGTACATCAGGTGTTCTTTTTGCTAATTCATATATTTTTTTAGGATCTGCATTTCCATTTTCTGTATGGAATACACATGGCACTTTATATTTTTGTGCAATTTTCATGTATGGATTATATTTTTCATCATCAGCATCGATACCTATTACCATTGGATGAAATTTTAATCCATAAAATTTATCTGTTTTTGAATTTAAAAGTTTATCAATATTTTCAGCTTTTCCTGTATCTACTTCGCATACAGCAAGTGGAATAAATTTATCTGCATTATTTGTTTTTTTGATATTTTCTAAAAGTTTTTTATTACCTTCTATCTCATCTAATATATATTTTCCGTCTTTTTTGGTCATATTTTCTATGGCAGATGTAACAAAAAATTTTATATCATCAGATTTCCAATCATATGGATTTCTATCTCTTGTAAGTGATAATAAATCTTCAGCATTACAATCCATACCAATATGTGTATGACTGTCAATAATATCATAACCTCTAAAAGATAAAATAGGTTTTATTGGTGAAATAGTAAAATTCATTTTCTTTAAATATTTTTCTGTCTAAATAAAATAGGTAAAAAATAATTTTGATATTTTATTTAATAATTTTTACACTTTGTAATATTGACTATTATAGAATTTATTTATTGTTAATACATTCGTACGGTTATTTTTAATTTTTCATTTTCGTCTTCATAATGTGAAAATTCAAATTCTCCGTAATTATTTATATGTAATAATCCTTTTATGTTTTCATCTTGTATATAATTTGGAGTTAGTGAATATTTATAAAAATATTTGTTTGTATCATTCAATAAAAGAATATTCTTATCTTTGAATGGTGCTTTTTTAATTATTATTTGGTCGTCAACAAACTCTGAAATTTTAATAATGTCTGTATTAGGAAATATTTCTTTTAATTCAGGTATTGTTAGAGCACTTATTTTAAATCCGTTAGATGTTTTTATAAGTTTGTAGTACTTAAAATTTGAATTTACAACACAAATTAAATTGTTATCAAAAATAAATTCATAATCTGAATTCAATGTAATAGCGAGTGTACCGTCTTCATAATAGTATTCAGAATATCCACCGCTTCCTTCAGATATTTTTTTAATTAAAATAATTTTTGATTTATCGTTTGAGGAAAATGCCCAGCCCATTTTTGGGCTGTATGTTATTTCATAATTATTTTCTACAGTATCGTAAGCAAGTGCTGTATTTGTAATTAAAACTATGAAAAATATAAATAATAAAAATTTTTTCATTAATTCACCAACAATGTGAATTTTAACATATCAGTGAAATATAATTCAAATATATTATATTTTTTTACTAAATTTTAAAGTACAATTAAGTTATGGTAAATTTTCAAGATTTAAAAAATGAGGGTTTTAAATTTCATGCAGAAAATAATCTTGAAAAAGCGGAAAAATGTTATATTCGGGCATTAGAAATTGATAGTAAAAATGCTGAAATCTTTAATTTGCTTGGAATAATTAATTTACAAAAAGGAAATATAAATAAGGCTTTAGAATGGATTAAAAAGGCAATAAATATAGAAAAAAATGCTTATTTTTATGAAACTCTTTTTCAAGCTTATATAAAAATACAAGATTTTCAAAGTATTGTTAGTATGGAGAAAAATGTAGAAAAACTTTTTCCTCAAGAATTTTCTCTTATTTTTAATATTGCTCTTGCAAATAAAAATTTGAAAAATATAAAAGATAGCATTTATTATTATAAGAAATCAATTGAAATTAATCCAAATTCTTATGATGCTTGGTTTAATTTATCTCATTTATATGAAATAGAAGGTGAAACTTATAAAGCTGTTGATGCTCTTAGTATTTGCAAAAGATTAAAGCCAAATGATAAGGATACAGAATATTTTTATTCAATTGCACTTTTAAGAATAAAAGATTATGATAATGGTTTAAAATTTTTTGAAAGCCGTTTATGTAAAGATATTGCTATTGCATCTCAAAATAAAACATATCCAAATAAAGCTGTGAATGATAATCTTTGGCATGGTGAGGATATATCTAATAAAACTATATTTGTCTATTATGAAGCAGGACTTGGTGATGTAATAATGTTTGCAAGATATTTACCGCTTTTAAAACAGCGTTGCAAAAAGATAATTTTAAAAGTTCATGAACCTTTAGTAAATCTTTTTTTAGAAAATAATCAACTTGGTGTTGATGAAGTTATAGATAAATTTATTCCTGAACAAGATATACATTTTGATGTGCATGTTCCAATGTTAAGTCTGCCGTATGCTTTGGGTTTAAAAGGAGAAGCTGTATTTACAGGACATTCAGGATATTTAAAACAGAATGAAATAAAAAAAGCTGAATATAAAGAAAAATTTTTTAATACAAATAAAATTAAAATTGGAATAAAATGGCAGGGAAATACTTATTATGACATGGATAGGGTTATACCTACAGAAGAATTTTTCCCATTAATAGACGAAATGTCGAATGCTCAGTTTTATTCATTTCAGACATTTGAAGGTTCAGAGGAAGTTAAAAAATTAACTGACAGATATAATGTTATAGATATAGGAAAAGATTTGAGAGATTTTACAATGACATCTGCTGCGTTATCAAATCTTGATCTTGTGATTTGTAATGATACTTCATTAGCACATCTTGCAGGTGCATTAAATATTCCTTGCTGGATTATGTTGCCTTATGAAGTAAATTGGCGTTGGCATACTGATTTAAGTATTTGTGATTGGTATGATAGCGTTAAATTATTCAGACAAAAATATATAGGAAATTGGACAAGCATATTTAAGGAAGCTTTAGAGGTATTAAAAAATAATGATTTCAGAATTAATAAATAAATATATAGAAAACTCTAAAGTAAATGGTATATTTATAAAATGGGATAAACAAACCGTTAATATTTATATAATGCCTATTGTAGCATGTATTTCTGACAGAACTTTTTATATGTCTGAAATTCAGAGAGCTGTTTTAAATTGGAATAAAATTTTAAAAGAATGTTTTATAGCTCTTCAATTTAATCTTGTTTCAAATGCTTCAGATGCGGATATTGTAATTCATTGGACAAAAGTAGGACGTGTTTTTGAAGGAATGTGTAAATATTCTTCCATTATTGGAGGAATTATAAAGAAAGTTGCTATTGATATTGGTTTGCCAAACTCCTGTTCTCCAAAAAACACAACAAATGAAAGTATATTTGCAACTATGATGCATGAATTGGGACATTCATTGGGATTAGGGCATGGAATTGATGTGGATGATATTATGTTTGTACCTCATCAAAAAAATATTTTTTCTCCAAGTGAAAATGACTTATTTGTTCTAAAAACTATTTATTTGTCTAAGACCTAATCTAAATATGTAATATAACATGTTAAGAGATTTAATGTATTTTTGTTACTTTTTTGGCTTTATTTATGAATTTTGAAAACCATTTGATATTGATATAATAGTATTTTGAAGAATATTTGAATTTATTTAATATATGAAAATTCAATAAAATTTTTGTTTTTTCTATAATTTTTATTGCATTTATTTAAAAAAGTATGTTATTATTCTTAATACTATTGGTTTAGTTTGTAAGCTTTTTTAGTTGCATTTTAAATTAATATAATTTATAAAATATTGTTACGGAAATTATAAGGAGGTTTTATGAAATGAAAGATTTGCCGGTAAAACACAAAATGTCAAGCGTTGTAATTGCGTATATTTCAATTTCAATAGCCGTAATTCTTTACGGAAGTTCACTAACTGCAACAAAAATTTGTCTTAATGAATACTCGACTCTATCACTTATGGCTTTAAGAATGAGTCTTTCAGCAATTTTATTCATTCCGTTTTTTTTAACAATTTATAAAAATATCAAAATAGATAAAAGTGATTATAAGTATCTGTTATTGATGGTTTTATGTGAACCATGTCTTTACTTTATTTTTGAGACAAATGCATTAAAATATACTTCATCCGGACAAGCAGGTGTACTTAGTTCATTGGAACCGGTATTGATAATATTGTTTGCCAGAATGATATTAAAGGAACGATTTCCAAAATTGGCATATATTGGCTTAGTTATGGCTATATTTGGGTCTGTTTTATTAAGTCTTGCTTCAGATGTTAATGCACTTGCACCGAGACCTTTACTTGGAAATTCACTTCAATTTGGGGCAGAAATATTGACTTGTATAAGTGTTGTTACAACGAAATATTTAATGGAAAAATATCCTCCATTTTATCTTGCTGGCATTGCGGTTTTAGGCGGAGCAATATTTTTTATTTCTATGTGCTTAATTAATGGCGAACCTATTCATGTGATTACATCTTCATCAAAAATGTTTATTGTTGGATATCTCGGTGTATTAACTGTTATTGCTTATGCATTGTATAATTCATCAATGAAAATACTCTCTGCTAGTAAAGTTTCACCATTCTTATTTTTATTGCCAATTTCAGCATTATTCTTTGGTTGGTTTATTCTTGGTGAAACTTCAAATATATTACAAATGATTTCTTGTTTTGTGATATTTTTTGGTATTTATCTTTGTCAATCTTTCAGTAAATATGTTGAGAAAAAAGAAAGAATTAAGTATTTGATTGATAATCTTGAATTTACAGAAAAAAATGAACAACAACAAGAAGTTGAAAATGTTTTTGTAAAAAAATCTTAGAAAAATATAAAAATTTAATATATTGGAATGGGTACTAAATATCTGTAAAATTGATATTCTTCAAAAGATTTTGGTATCCCTTTCCAATATCTAAATATCATTAAACCTTGTTTCTCTAATTCGTAACCAATAGATTCGTTTTGTGTTAACAAGGGATAAATAAAAGGTATGTCTCCTTTTTGTAAGTTTATATTAAGTTTATTTTGATTAGAATATTTTTCATAATATTTATAAAAATTTGAAAGCCTTTTTTGCTTTTCTTCTTCAAAATTTACTGTTTTTATTAAATTTTCAGTGGTTTCAGAGATAAGTTTTATATCTTCTGTATCAAGTTTATTTTCATTTTTCACTATATTTTCAAAAGAATATTCGCATATTTGATAGTTGTCCGATTTTTCAAATTTGCTGTCCAAAATTTTATTTGTATAAAGATATGCACCATCTTTTATTCCGTATATTGGTTGGAAAAATTTGCGTAAAGAATTGAAAGATGCCAAACCAAAAGATTTTGAATAAAAAGCATGAGCATTATCGACAATTAAATTTTTATACTTTTTTTCTAAAATTTGTATATTTTGAGTACATATTCCAAAATAGTTAGGGTATAAAATAAAATCATTATCGTTAAAAGTACATTTAGGCATAAAATTCTTATCTATATGATAAAAATTTATACTTACATTTTCTGTTCTAACTGCTGATTTTATTGAAGGACAAATATAATATGGAATAAATATTTCAGATATTTTATATGCTCTTATAATATATCTTAAACAGTTTCTTGCTGTATTTAGCTCTATCTTTTTCATAAAATAATTTAAACTCATAAAAAAGAAGATTCAATAGCTATATTAAATCTTCTTTTTATTCTCTTTAATTGTAAATTGTATTTTATCTGTATAAATCGATAATGCGTTCTTGTTCTGTCATTTCAGAAGCTTTTTTAGGTTGACTTTCTTGAGATTTTGATACATCTTCAGGTTTTTCACCCATTTCACGAGGTCTTGAAGATGTGTCAGGTCTTGTAACCATACTTGCTCCATACGCTGCTGCTGCCTGACTGGCATATTTTGCTTGTTGTTCTCTTGATGGTACATCTTCAGGTTTTTCACCCATCTCACGAGGTCTGTAATAATCTCCTCTTGATTTCGCTTCTTGAGCTTCTTGATATTTTACTGCCTTTGCCATATCTTCAGGTGTTTCTCCAATTGATCTTCTATATGGACGATCACCATAACTTGTACCGTAATATTGTATACCTGTAAACATAACACTACTCCTTAAAACTTATTTAACACTACATATTTATATAAAGTATGTTTTAATTTAAGAATTTACCATGTTTTTAAGCATGTTTACAGAAATGTTACAATATTATATTTAGTCTAAATTTATATAATTAGTACTTTTAATTGCTTGTTTTATATCTTGTAGAAATTTTCTGCATCGTTCAACTTCTGTTTTATCAAGAGTTTTTTCTATAACAGATAGAATTTTTTTCATTTGTGTTTCTGTATTTTTAAAAATTTCGTTACCTTTATCTGTAATAATAATTTTTTTTATAATTCTATTGTTTTTCGTATCTTGAATTCTTTGAATATATCCTTTTTCGGATAATTGGTTTAATATTTTGCTAACATGAGATTTCCCTTTTAATAAGGCATTTGTTAAATCTATCTGACAACAATTAGGGTTTTGTGAAACATAATCAAGAATAAGAAATTCATCGAATACTAAATTATATTTACAGCTTTTTTTAAAATTTTGTGCTCCAAACAATCGGCAAATTCTTGATGCTTGGTCTAAATCAAAAAAGAGAGAATTAATACTGTTTTTTTTGTTCATGGCTTCCTCATGGTTATTATACCATACTTGAAACAAATTTTACTTTGTGATAATTTGAAATAAATAGGTGGAAATTTCAACCAATTTGAAGATTAAAAATTTGAGAATATATGGAAAATATTGAAGAAAAAATACAAAAACAAATTAATCCTTGGTTAATTACTATACCATTAGTTACAGCAGCATTTTTATTTGCATTAAATGAAACTATTGCAAATGTTGCTCTTCCATATATTGCAGGTACAATTTCCATAAGCAGAAATGAATCAACTTGGATAGTTACAAGTTATCTTGTTGCAAGTTCTGTTGTTATTCCAACAATAGGGTATTTTTGTAGAGCATTTGGAAGAAAAAACTATTTTATCTTTAGTATTGCATTATTTACTATTGCTTCTTTAATGTGTGGTTTATCACGTTCAATGGGAATGGTAATTTTATCCAGATTTTTACAAGGTATTGGAGGTGGAGCTATTTTACCTTTGGTTCAGGCTATTATGATGGAAATTTTTCCACAAAAAGAATGGGGCAAAGCGATGTCATTATATGGATTTGCTTTTGTTATAGCTCCTATTTTGGGCCCTGTAATTGGTGGTTGGCTTACAGAAAATTGGTCTTGGCCTTGGATATTCTTTATTAATGTTCCTTTCGGTATTGCTTGTGTACTATCAATTTCTAAACTTGTTTCCGATCCTCCCTATGCACAAAAACAGCTTGGTGCTAAAATGGATTTTTTTGGTTTTGGAATGCTTGCTATTTGGATTTTGTTATTACAAATTGTTTTGGATAAAGGTAATGATGCCGGATGGTTTGGTGCAACTTGGGTTTGCTGGTTAACAGGGATATCTGCTACAGCAGGAATTTTATTTTTTTATTCCCAATTTAAAAATAAAAAAGATCCTCTTCTCAATTTAAGATTATTAAAAGATTTAAATTTTTTATTTGGAACATTAATACAAATGGTTTTACTATTTGTTCTTATTGCTTCGGCAATGCTTTTACCTTCTATGCTTCAAAATTTGATGGGGTATACAGCATTTTTAGGTGGAGTTTCTATGTTGCCGAGAGGACTTGGAAGTTTATGTGGATTAGCAATTTTACTTGTTTTTAACAATAAAGTTCCTGAAAAAATATCGTGTTTAGTAGGTTTAATTTTAATAGGACTGGGTGGATTTTTATTTGGTTTATTAAACTTACAGATTTCTCTTTCAAGTGTATTTATTCCAAATTTCTTCTATGGAGTCGGGATGGTTATGTCTATGACACCGGTTATAAATCTTTCTTGTTCAACATTAAAAAAAGAAGATTTAACAATGGGTAGTTCTCTACAAAATTTAATGAAAAACTTGGGTGCATCTTTTGGAACATCTATTGCAACAACTTGCATTTCAAGATTTTCGCAAATGCATCAAAATATGATGGTAGGTTATTTAAATGATTTAAATCCTATATTTGCAGAAAGAGTACAAGGATCTGCTATAAATCTTTTTAAATATGTTGGAGATTGGGCAACGGCAAATTATATGGCACAAAAACAGATGTTTTTTTCTTTAATGGAACAATCTACACTTTGGGCTTTTATTGATACATTTAGAATATTTGCTCTTGCAAGTTTTATAATCATACCTTTACTTTTACTTATGAAAGAAGATATAAAGAATAAAATGGCTCATAAATAGCAATAAATAAATTGAAAGAAAAGATGTTTTAGTTTAATTAATATCAGCATTTATTTAATAGCAAATGTAACATTTGCAACTGCTGTTACTTTCTTTTCTATAGAAGATAAATCATTAAATCCTGAATCGCTTACATCATTAGAATCAACAGGTGTTATTTGAAATACTCCCATCTTTGCGGAACGAATTTTACCCAATCTGTTATGATTTGATTTTAGCATTGATTTTGCACGATTTCTTGCATCTGTTGTTGCTGATTGTAGTAATTTTATTTTTAAATTAGCAAGTTCAGAATAATGATATTGTGGTTGTTCATAGCTCGAAATATTTAATCCTTTTTCAGTTAGTTCTTGATAATTAATTGTTAAATCTTTTAATTTTTCAACATCATTTGTTGAAATTTTTATTGGTTGAGTATAATTATAATAATCTATAACATTTGTTGAATAGCCGTTAGACGGATTTGTTTTATAAGTTTCATAGCTTTCTACCGGTTTTATTTCTATTTGTTCTTTTTTAAATCCTTTAGAAATAAGATATTTTTCAACTGTAGGGACTTGTGATTTTATAATCTTATAGGCTTGTGCTCTGGTTTGAGCTTTAGATTTTATTGTAAAAGTCCAATTTGCCGAATCTGATTTTACGGTTTCGTAAGCAGAGCCTGTTACAGAAATACTATCTTTTGAAAGATTTGTTGTTGAAACAATTGCTGCAAATATTATACCTATTGCAATACATAAACCTAAAATCGCTAATTGAAAATCTTTTAATTTTTCGTACATAACATCTCCTTTGAGTATATTATATTACAAATTTGATATATAAAACAATCTAAATTTTATAAATTTAAAATTTAATTATTTGATTTTTTTCAAAGCTGAAATAAAATTATTTGTTTGAATATCACCATCAAATTTTGTTAAAAATACTTGAGCATTATCTTCTCCTGTTTCAAGTTCAGGTAGCATAGAAAGTTCTGCTGAGTAATAACTTATATTTTCCTTTGCACCAAGCGGTACTTTTTGAGCAAGGGAGCTTAATGAAAGGCTTCTTAACGCACCTATCAAACCTTTTCTCTTATTACTGAATTTTGTATAAATTCTTAAAGATGCATCCATTGTTTCTAAATTCATGCTGCCTACGATAAATGCACTTAATTGAGGTGATGCTGATTTTATCATCATTCTTTCAACTATGTTGTTTTTTATTTTTAACGTTCCATCAATTTTTTTAAATGTACCATCAGGAACATTTACTATATCCATTAATGTTGAAGGACTTATCATTACAACAGGATTTCTGAATATTGCTGCCATATTTAAAATGTATTGAACCAAACCTAATTTTGCAATAGAACCATTATTTATTGCAAATTGAATTTTTCCGTTTAATTTCATATTCTTATCTGTATAAATTTCTAATAAAGCACTTGCTTTTCCAGATATTTCTTTTGGTAAATTTAGTGTTGAAGAAGCTATAACATCAGAATCCACTTCTTTTGCTCCTAATCTTACGGAATAATTTTGTTTTACCATATCACAATATACTTTTAAGGTTGAAATCCCTTCTGCAAAATCAAATTTGTTTGATTTTATCTCTAAAATACCTTTTTCTGTTAGAGTAAGTATTGCATGTAAATTTCCAAAATTTATTAATTTATAATGTCCTTTATTAACATGAAAATTACAATTTTTTATTGCAACTAAATCAGGTATAAATTCTATTGGTTTATCTTCTTCTTTATTTGTTTGAATATTATTAGATTTTTCTTCAACTTCAAAATATTTTGTAGAAACATCACTTCTTGCAATTTTCATCTGAGCCATTCTTTGTTGGAATTGTTTACGTTGTTCTTCTGTTAATTGTGGACGTGGTGCAAATGTTTGCATTACTCTGTCAATATCTAATTCATCAAAAGTGATATCAACTTTTTTAACAATAATAGGGAATAACATTCTATTTTGAATGTTTCCGTCAAATTTATATTTTGAACGTCTTAATGTTCCATTTGCAATTAAATGAATATCATTTTTGTCTGTATACATTTTACCGTTTTTTATACTTAAACCTTGACCAATAACTCTTACATCTTTCATTTCCATATTCGCATCAATGTATGGATTTTTAGTGTCATAGTTATCGTATTTTAAATTACCGCTGAAAGTTCCGTTTCTAAATAATCTTTGGTTTATTAAAACATTAAAAAATTCACTTGGAAGAGGATTAGGAACTTTAAATGCCAATTCTTTTATCCAACCGGTTACAATATTTACTTTACTGCTGACAGAAACTAAAGGTTTTGTAGCAGGTTTACCCTTTTCTGCAATAAAATCTGAAATATAGTAATTTATATGTTCAATTTCGAGTTCTTCTCCTTGTAAAATTAATTTTAAGCCTAAAGCCCTATCGAATTTATTTGAACTTATTGTAGAATTTTCAATTAATAAATCTCCGCCTTTAGGTACTTTTGCTCCGCCTGCTACGGTTACTTTTCCGCTGATATCGTAATCAACCTTTAATGCAAATTTTGCTAATCCTTTTAAATTTAATTTGCAACCTGCAATTTTTGATACATATCTTGCAAGTTCATCACTTGCATAGCCTACAATAGCAAGTGTTGTATCTGCTGTTTTAATATAATTTTTTACTGTACCATTAATATCAATATCATTTATTTTAGATGTTCCGTAATAACCATAAATATTTTTTATATTAATATTTTTAGGGTCAATTTCTATTAATCCTTTAGTTATAGTGAATGGAATGTTTGCAACAGGAATAAGCTTTGCATTGATTTTTTTTATATTTATTTTACCGTTTATTCCTTTGTTAGTTAAATTAAAGTTAAATTTGAATCTGCCGTTTAAATCTTTAAAACAAGCAAGAACTTCTTTTCCGTTTGGAATAATCAAGTTTGAATCAAGGGCTTGTTTTACATTATTAACGTTAAAATCATTTGAACTTATGTCAAAGTCATAATTGTTTTCTCTATCAATGTATCCATTTATTTTTACCATTGATTTATCAACGATAAATTTAAAATTATCAACATTTATTTTATAATTTTTAAAATAAATAGTATCAAAATCTTTAAATAAGAGTCGTAAGCGTTTATCATTATCGTATTCGATATCTGTAAGTATTGTAAAATGAACGTATTTTGGTTCTTTTGCTTTCGTTATTTCTAAATCTTTTGCAAGTACCTTAATTAAAACTTTATCTTTTGGGCTATATAAAATTTTACATTTTCTTAAGTATAAATCTGAATTAAACCAACGAATTTTATATTCAAACGGTTTTTGTTCTTTTTGTTCTTCTCCTGCAAGAGATTGAAGCTTATTTATATCTGCAAAAATATTATCTGCACCAACTTTATTTAATATTATTTGTTTTTGAAAAATTTTTTTTAAAGAAATTGAACTATCTAAATTTTCAATACTTAAAATAATTTCATTATCTTTTTTTAAAGTTATATTATTAGATTTAAAATCTATATTACTATTAATAGCAGTTTTTAAAACAGGTTTTTCCAAAATTAATTCTGCACCGGTAGAATCTTTAATCAGGTTTTGAACATAATCTATAAATTTTTCATTTGAAATAGTGTGTGGAATGATAACTAAATATACAAAAACAGGCACAGAAAATAATATAATTGTACAAATTAACAGAACAATAAGTACTTTTATGTTTTTTGTCATTTGAATATTAACCTCATCTCCGATTTGAAAATTATATCATATTTTATTATAATATACGAATATGAAACGAATTTTAATTATATTATTAATTCTGATATTAACACAAAATGTAAGCTTTTGTACTGGCGAGCTGTATACAACAAGCAACCTTACAGTTTATAGTGAGAATAGTAAATTTGGTTTGAAAAACAGTAAGAGTGAAATTGTTGTTCCGGCAAAATACAAGAAGCTTATAAGATTAGGAAATTCATCTTGGATTATACAAAATAAAAATAAATTCGGACTTATAGACTGTTATGGCAGATATCTAATAGCACCCAAATATTCTCATGTTGAAAGAATGTTTGATAAATGGGTAAAACTTGGTAATGAAAAAGATTACGGATTGTATGATGAAACAGGAAAAATAATAATTCCTCCAATGTTTTCTTCAATAGAACCCCTTTTTGGACATAAATTTTTAACATATAGAAATTATAAATATGGTATTTATTCTGATTCGGGAGAAATGTTACTTGATAATGAATATGATTTTATTTATATGCCGACTCCAACAACTTTAAAAATAAAATATAATGATAAGTGGTGTGAGTTTGAAAAAATAACAAACCAAGAAATTGCTAATTTACCAAATAATACTATAAAAGTTAAAATAAATAATGAAGATTTTAAAGTTAGTAATATGCTAATAAATACAGGTTTAGGGACAGGCTATTCTGTTGTAACTGCAACAGATTATTTATTAAAAATATTTTCTTCGATATCTCCTTCTTATGAACAAACTATAGATGATTTGATGTTTTCACAAGGTGCAGAAACTGTATCAATATTTATGAAATTGAGCTGGCTGCCAAAATTTCCATTTGTATATGCAAAAAAATATTATAATAACTTGATTACACCTAACAATGGACCTTTGGCTGAAATTAGAAGTGATATTAAAGAACAACTTAAATAAAATTTAAGTTTATTAACTTGGATGTAAATGTTGTAACAGCACTAATAGCGTTATTTATATTCAAAGAGAAAATAAGTAAAAGATTATGGTTTGGAATTTTCTTTGTAACACTTTCTTGTATTTTATTATCGATTGATTATATAAGTTGCTTGAAGTTTTCAATAGGTTCATTATTTATTCTGCTTGCTTGCATATTATGGGGAATAGAAAATAACTGTACAAAAATGTTATCTAATAAAGATCCTTTGCAAATAGTTTTATTAAAGGTGGTATTTTTAGGCGGCGGCTCATTAATAATCGGTTTATGTATAGGAGAGAAACTCCCTCAAACTCTATATATAGATTTTAGTAACTTTAGTCCTGTTTCTGTCTTAAAAAACTTTTTAGAAAATTTTTTAATATTTTCTTTTGAATAATTGTTTTCATAAGCATTTACAATATAGTCAGCCTCAATTAATATTTGATAAAAATTCTCTTGCTAATAAAGCACCCTCTAATTCTTGGTATTTTCCATTAATATTGCCGTATTTTTCTCTGCAAAGAGGACAAGCAATATCATGAATTAAAGCTGCAACTTCTATAATTTCTTTCGTTTCTTTATCTGTTTTTTCGCATTCAGCAATAGTTTTTGCAAAAGCCCAAACTTTTAATAAATGATTTATATCGTGTATATTTCCGTTTGAATATAAAATTATCTTTGTTGTTATATCTGGTATTGATATATTTGCTTTCCTGATAAAGTATTATAAATTTTTGCAACAAATTTTTACTTGCAGTTAATATTTTTTTTATATCAATTCTTGAAATGAAATTATTATTACAAGTACCAAAAATATCAATTGTTTTGTAAAATTCTATGATAATACCTGATTGATATGTTTCTTTATTTTGTTAACCCAAAAATACGATTTAACTATTTCGCATTTTTCTACTTTTACAATTTTACAAAACATATTGCAGCATTTTCACCGGTATTATACTTTTGTTGTCAATCTCGTATCAAATAAATCTTTCTTATTTTGTCTGTAGTGGTTCAAAATCTTCAACACCATGTTTACATAACGGACAAATAAAGTCTGATGGCAGTTCCCATCCTTCATATACATATCCGCAGATTTTACATACAAAACCGACTTTTTGTTTTTCAGGTCTTACAACCGGTTTTATATTTTTTAAATAATATGAATATGTTACAGATGGTACATTAGAGATAATTTCATCACTTACAACATCTGCCGTAAACAATATATGTGTTCCATAATCTTTTTTATCTATAACTTTTGCACATATTGTTGAATTTGAATATTTATTTATTGCTAATATACCATTTTCTTTTCTATCAGCAAAAATGCAGTCTTTAAATTTTTCATTATCTCTGCCCGAACAGAAACCAAATTGTTTAAATAAACTGAATGGTGTTTCTTCTGTTAAAATAGAAACATTAAATATTCCTGTTTTTTCTATAACTTCGCAGGTGTAATTTTGTTTATTTACTGCAATAGTAATTCTTTTTGGACTATCAGTTATTTGATTTACTGTATTTATAATACATCCGCAATCTCTTTGGTTATCATCTTTTGCACTTACAAGATATAATCCGTAACTTACATTAAACATAGGATTTGTTATATCAGGTTTTATGACTATTGAAGTTGCAATTTTTTCTGCCAGTTCATTTATTTGTTCTTCTTGATTTTGTTTTAAGGATGATTTAACAGTTAATGTTGGTTCTATTATTTCAATATTTTTTAAACTTGAAAATAATTCTTTTATAAGTTTACCTGAAGTTGGTGCCCAAGACCCATTTTCTACTATTGCAACAGTTCTGTTTTGAATGTTATGAGCTTTTAATTCAGTTAAAACAGTTTCCATATTACTAAAAATACCTGCATTATAAGTTGCAGAAGCAATAATTATATGAGAACTTCTAAAGGCTTCTGATACAAGATATGAGTAATGAGTTTTTGAAACATCATACATTTTAATATTTTTAACACCTTTATCTGCAAGTTTTGTTGCAATAATTTCTGCTGCATTTTCTGTATGACCGTAAATAGAGCCGTAAAGTATTAAAACAGTTTGTTCTTCCGGTTCATAGGTGCTCCATTTTTGATATTTTTCAACAAACCAGCCTATTTTATTTCTCCAAATAGGGCCATGTAAAGGACAAATCATTTTTATATCAATCGCTGATGCTTTTTTTAATAACGCTTGAACTTGTGTGCCGTATTTACCAACGATATTTGTATAATATCTTCTTGCATCATCAAGCCATTCTTCCGTAAAATTAAATTCATCGGCAAAAATACTTCCGCTTAAAGCTCCGAAAGTTCCAAACGCATCTGCTGAAAACAAGATTTTATCAGTAACATCGTAAGTTACCATTGCTTCAGGCCAGTGTACCATTGGTGCCATTACAAAGGTTAAAGTGTGTTTACCTGTGTTTAATGTATCACCTTCTTTTATTATCATTGCTCTTGAATCAATATCAAATTCAAAATAATTTTTTATCATATTTAATGATTTTGCGTTGCATACAATTGTTGCTTCAGGATATTTTTCTGCCACAATTTGTAATGTTGAAGCATGATCAGGTTCCATATGATTTACTATAATATAATCAAGTTTTTTACCGTTTAATTCGTGTTTTAAATTTTCTAAAAATTGTGAACATACTGCAATATCAGTAGTATCCAATAATGTTGTTTTTTCATCTTTTAATAAAAATGAATTGTATGAAACACCTTTAGGAATAGGGTAAACATTTTCAAACAGTTCAAGTCTTCTGTCATTCGCACCTATCCAAACTAAATCTTCCGTAATTTTTCTTGTATTTTGCATTTGTTTTTTCCTTTCAAAAATCCTTTCTACATTTTAACACAAGCATAAAAACATTTAATAATGTAGTGTAAAAATGTGAAAGTAATTATTTTATTATTTAATGTCAAAATTAAAATAAGTATCTTTATATGGTTCATTTTTTAATGTAAAATGCCACCATTCGGAATCTATTCCTACAAAACCTGCTTTAATCATTGCATCATGTAAGATTTTTCTGTTTTGCTTTTGTTTTTTTGATATTTTTTTATAGTCCGGATGTGATATTTCTGAAAATAAATCAAAAGTACCGCCCATATCAACGAAAGAGCCGTCTTTTTTTATTAATGTTAAATCAACAGTACTGCCTCTCGTATGTCCGGATTTTTCCATAATGTATTGTCCTTTTAACAAATCTGATTTTTTGAGGTTAGGATAAAAAGTTTTATCACCTTCATCATTTGGATTATTTATCCACTCTACAAAATTATCAACAGCTTTTTGCGGTCTGTAAGAATCCCAAATTAATAATCTATAACCCTGTTGTCGTAAATCTTCTGCTGCGATTGAAAGTGCTTTTAAGGCTTTTTTTGTCATGTATGCTTTTGGAGCTTTGTAACCTTCAATTCTTTTACCTGTAAAATTATTTGATGAGTAGTAACGTATATCATATACAGCATCATCGATAACTGTACTTATTTCTGCGAAATCAGTTTTATCATATGAAATTGTATCTGCAAAAGCAGGAACAATACTAAAAAATACTATTATTAATGTAACTAAAAACTTTTTCATATCACATACCTTTTTATAAGTTATTTGTTAACTGATAATGGAGTATCTTTTTCTCCAACATAAAAAACTATCAATTCAACAGGTTTATTTCCGGTATTTTTACCGTAGTGATATTTTCCAATTATTTCTGGTAAACATTCCCCTTCATGCACTACTATTTGTTCATTTTTATCTGTTACAACTGTTAAAGTACCCTTTTGTACATAAGCTATATTTATTAAATCATGTTTATGTACAGGTAAATATTCTCCAACACCTATAGAAATTTTTAATACAGTAACTTCAGGTTTTTTCATTTTTAATTTTTTATATTCAACTTTATCCCAAGATGAGGTTGTTTTTAATAATACATCTTTTTGAGCCGAATATGCTGTATTTATTCCTAAAAATACTAAAACTAAAATAAAAATAAATGATTTTAAAAATTTTTTCATATTTTTTCCTTTCTTTAAAAAATTACACAAATTCCAAATAATAAAGAAAATCCAATCAGCATCATAACAGGTGTATCCATTGAATGCGGTGCAAATGCTTCCGACAATGTCATTATTGGAGGAAATAATATAATTGCAGACCAAAATTCTTGAGGATTTGCAAATTGAGATTTGAATAATAATAAAAATACAACAGCTGCGATATAAACACAAGCACTTCCTGCATAAGAGCGTACATATCTGTGTTTTAAATTCCAAGAAGGAACAATATATTTTTTCTTTCCTAAATATGTTCCGACAGGTTCTGCCAATCCATCGCCTATTGCAACGGTAAGAACAACAATTGAAGCTAATAATGGCAGATGTAAGTGAGTTTCAAAAAGTTGTTTGAATATGGTTATCAGTAAAAGTCCGGGCAGCATATTACCTAAAATAATCCATTTTAATGTGTTTGGTCTATCTTCAGGTCTATCCAAAGAATTAAATTGAAGCATAAAAAATGTTGAAAATTCTCTTATTGGTTTTATTAGTACCAAAAACATAAAAAGAACAAATAAAGATTCCCATAGGTGCGGAAGTATTCCTAATGGTGCAGTGGGAGGGCTTAATAATGGTACAAGATATGCGGCAAAATGTTGAATTTTTCTTGTATAATTTACTTTAAACCAATTGTTTTTAGATGTTGTAATATATCCTTTTTCATCGATATTGCAATAATAACGACAAAGCAGTCCTCCTAATAGTGCTAAAATCATCATTACAAACAATTTTATAGCAGCTCTTAGAAAAAAATCTTTTGCATTAAAAAGACTTGAATCAAAAATGATTGTCCAACTTAATAGAAATATAAATAGAATTATGCATAAAATTAAAAATATTAAATCAAAAGTTTTTGTCCAGTTTTTATTATAATTACCTGCCGAATCACCGGGCATTAAGAGATTTTGCTGCATCCGATACCTTTATATAAAAATTATTTAATACAATTATACATTAAAAATGAAAGTAATAGTAATAAGCTTAACTTATATATCAAATACGTATTAAGATTAAATTAAAATTCTTGTAATAAAACTAAATGAGGAGTAATATTTTTTTAGAAAGAGGAAGTTTTGAGAAAATATTACATACATATTTTGCTTATAGTTTTAGGAACGGCGTTGTATTTTTTGGCACATTTTCAAAGAGTTGCAGTTCCTGCTCCTATATTTGATTTAATGCAGTCAGAGTTAAATATTTCTGCCACAAAAATAACTTCCTTTAGTGCTATATTTATGTATAGTTATGCTGTAAGTACTTTATTTTGCGGCGTTTTAACGGATAAATTCGGCGGTGTAAAAATTCTTTTATTTGGTTCAATTATATTTTCTCTTGGTTCTGTTTTATTTTCAAATACATTAAATCTTCCATTAATGTACTTTGCACGAAGTTTAACCGGATTAGGTGCAGCAACTTTTTATTTAGGACTTTTGCATGAAGCTAAAAAATGTTTTCCTGATAAATATTTTGGAGTAGCTCTTTCTATAATTTTGTTTATAGGATATACTGGAGGCGTTTGTGCTAATGCACCATTTGTAGCTGTTTCTGAAATATTTGGGTGGAAAAAAGTTTTAAATATTATTGCAATTATTTCTATTATAGTAACTTTAATGTTTATTTTGATTCAATATCTTTTAAAAAGTATTCATGAAAATGACAAAGTTCATATTTGTTTTGAACCGTTTAAAAGAGTTTTGCAAAACAAAAATAACTTTTATATCTTTACTTTTACAATACTTTGTACAGGTTTGCATTATGTAATGATGACGGTTTTAGGGGTTAAGTTTTTAAAGGATTTTTTGGGATATTCTTTAAAAAATGCATCTTTGGTATTGTCATTTTTGGTTGTTATTGCTGCATTTTCAGGAGTCATACTTGCTTATTTAAGTAAATTAATCGGAAATAAAAGACTGATATTTTTAAGAATGCTTGCTTTCATATCCTTTATAGTGTTTAGCATAATATCAATCTGCATACTGCTTAACATCAAAACTTCTATAATAGCGGGTTTAATTCTTCTGCTTGCCGTAAACGGCGGAAATACCCCGCTTGCAGTTCCGATAGTTGCAAATACTAATAGTTACGAAATAAGAACTACTGCAATAAGTGTTATGAATAGTATTTCGTTTGTTTTTGTGGGTTTAATGGCAACATTTATTGGCTTTTTAATGGATTTATTCCCAATTGCTGGAAAATTTAACGGACATATAATTTATTCAAATAAGTCATACTTAACAGTGTTTTTATTTTTTGCTGTTCTTGCAGTTGTAGAAATTTTTATGACGTTTAAAATTAAAGAAAAAGTATAATTTTTATTTCCAATAAACTTTAAAATTTTTTATTTCATTGAGAGTTTCATTATATTTACCTCTAAAACAAATACATCTATCGTCAATATAAAGATAAGACGGTAGTTTTACATTTGTTATATTTTTAAAATACTTATCTAAATTATTTTTCAATAGCCATTTTGCAGAAAGCATTAAATTATGGGAAGTAAACAAATACAAATCTGCAAACTCGCTTAATTCTTTTATAAATTTAATAGCTCCGCATTTTATTTTTGGAATATAGTTTTCATCAAATGGTTCTTGTCCGTATTCGTTTAATACTCCGTCCAAATCTATTAATATCTTCTTTTTAAAATTAACCATATTGTTCTCTTTTAGACTACATACTTTTTTATCATTATAACCGAAAATAAAAATATGACAAATAAGACTACAAAGCTGTTAATTTTGGGCAAAAATATTAAGGATGCCAGAAAATCTAAAGGCTTATCACAAAATGCTCTTGCAGAAATATTAGATATTTCAAGAGAACATTTAGCTAAAATAGAGACCGCAAAAAGAACAATCAGTCTTGGTTTGTTATTTAAAATCTGTGATATTTTAGAGATAGCTGAAAAAGATATATTTGAGTTTAAAAAATAAACATTAAACTAAGCTTTCAGGTTTGTAAAAAATACCGTTAATAACTACGTCTTCAAAGAATTCTTCGTCATTTTCCAATTCTTCTTTTGTCATTGGATAAAAGTCAAGGCATACATTAAAATCAATTTCTGTTTTACCTATTATTCTCCAAATATGTTCTCGTTTGTCCTTATCTTCTGCATTAATTATTCCGACAAGAGTTATATCTTCATCTTCATGATTTTCGTAATCTGTATAAATTCCTGCAAGGTATATTCCCTGAAAATCATCAAAAATTTTTGAAAGTTCTATATTTAATGTTGAAATTATTTTTTCTATTTTATCTTTCATTGTGTAAAATGCTCCCTAATTCATCAAAAGAAACTTCTTTTTGAGTAGAAAGGCTTAGGTTTTTAATATTTACAACATTTTTTTGAACTTCATTTTCACAATAAAATACTGCAAATTTAGCTACTTTAGAAGCTTTTTCAAGTTGTTTTGAAAATTTTCTGTTATTTAAGTCAAATTCAGCAGAAAATCCCATTTCTCTGATTTTTTGAGTACAATACAACGCATTTGAAATATTGTCAGAAACAACAAATACATCCAATTTAGGACTTTCAATTTGAGGAATAAGAGAAATAAGACGTTCCATTCCCATTGCAAACCCTATTGCCGGTGTGGGTTGTCCTGATAAATTACTTACAAGTGTATCGTATCTTCCGCCTCCGCATACTGCATTTTGTGTTCCCAAATTATTTGATTTTATTTCGAAAACAGTTCTGTTGTAATAATCCAAACCTCTTACTAAAAGTTTGTTTATTTTGTAATTTATATTTAGTTTTTCTAAATATAATTTTAGGTCTTCAAAATGTTTTGAACATTCATCACATATATAATCCGACTGGATAACTTTTTTGATTTCAGGTTTTTCAAATATTTTTTTGCATGATTCAACCTTACAATCCAATAATCTCAAAGGATTTTTATAATATCTTACTTGACAATCTTCGCAAAGATTATGAAGTTCATCTTTTAAAACTTCTTTTATTTTATTTTTATATTCATCTCTACACTTTGGACATCCGATTGAATTTATTTCAACATCTAAGTCATTAAGACCAACAGATTTAAGATAATCAACTGCAAGAGCAATAATTTCTGCATCTGCTATTGGTGTTTCAATACCAAACATTTCAACACCAACTTGAGAAAACTGTCTTTGTCTGCCGGCTTGAGGTCTTTCATATCTGAACATCGGCCCCATATAATATAATTTAACAGGTGTTGGTAATTTGTGCATTCCGTTTTCTATATATGCTCTTACAACTCCTGCGGTATTTTCAGGACGTAAAGTTATTGAGCGTTCACTTTTTTCAAATGTGTACATCTCTTTGTTTACAATATCCGTTGTATCTCCAACTCCTCTTTGAAACAATTCTGTAGCTTCAAAAATTGGTGTTCTTATTTCTTTAAAACCTGCTTTTGAAAAGGTTTCTCTTGCTTTTTCTTCTATAAATTGCCACGTAGTAATATTTTCCGGTAAGATGTCTTTACATCCTTTTTGTATTTTTATTATTTTTCCCATAAGAGAATTATATAAAGCAGTAAATTAATTGTCAATTAATGTTGTCTTTTGTATAATGTTAATATTCGAATAATAGGGAATGTAAATTGAAAAAGATTTTAAAAATATTCTTAATAATAAATATGTTATTTGTATCTATACCGGTTTTTGCTATAACGGAAGAAAGTCATTTAACTCAAAGTGCATCTATAAATAAAGAATCTACTCTTGGATTAGAAGATTGTATAAATTTAGCAATAAAAAACAGTCCTAATATAAGAAAATACAGAAATAATTTAAGAGCTGCAAAATCTAAAGTAAGTCAGGCTAAAGCTGACTTTTTCCCAACAATAACAGCCGGTACAAATTTTGGTTTTGAAAATATTTCCGGTAATTATATGGATACTATGTCAGAAGGTTTGTATAATGCTAATGCAACTTTAAATTGGTTGATTTTTAACTTTGGAAAAAGCAATGCAAAAATTGATATGCAAAAATTTTATGTTATTGCAAAACAAAATGAATTAGATAATATAATTATTCAAACTATTTTTAAGGTAAGAACAAATTATTATGCTGTACTTGCGGCAAAAGCTTATGTAAATGTTCAAAAGGCCTATGTTGATATTAATGAAAGACAATATCAACGAACAAAAGCTTATTTTGAAGAAGGGTTAAAATCCAAAATTGACCTTGTAAATTCTGAGGTTTATTTATCAGAATCAAAAATAGCTTTGATTAATGCTCAAAATAATTATGATAATTCTATAATCAGTTTAAACAACTCTATGTATGTTGTTGATGCTCCAGATTATAATATAAAAAATACAGAAACTTTTAATTTAAAAAGTCATTTAATACCTGTAACATTAAAAGATATTCATACAAAAGAAGTGTATACTCTTCCGGAAACACCAAAAAATGCTATTTTTACAAAAGTAGTTGAAAAAAATGATATTTTAGAAACTTTTGTGTTTAATCCGTTTCCGTATAATTTTGAACAATCAATTGCTTATGCAAAAGAGCACAGACCTGATTTAAAAGCGTTATATGCAACTGAAAAAGCTATGGAAAAATCTTTATTATACGCAAAAAGAGAATATTATCCTGCACTAACAGCACAAGCCGGTTACAGATTTAATAATAATCATCATAATGAATATTTAAACGGAATAACTGCAGGTGCATATTTAAATTTACCGGTAATAAATGCTGCCAATACTAAATTTAAAATTGACGAAGCAAAGGCAAATTTAGATGTTGCAAAAGATTCAGTTGAAATTGCTGAGAAAGATATATACTTTGAAGTCCAAAAAGCATATATTGATATGAAAAAATTGGAAAAACAAATACCTTTGCAATATGTGAAAGTAAGACAAACATTAGAAAACTTTGAGCTTGCAGATGGCAGATATGAAGTGGGTTTAGCTGATTTTATTGAGCTTCAGGATGCAAAAGTGAATTATAACAATGCACAAAGAGAATATGTAAAAATAGTTTTTGATTACAATGTAGCAAGAGCAAAGTTAGAATTAACAATTTCAATGCTGCCTGAAGACATAAAACTTACTGAGGAGAAAAATAAAGCACATGGTGAAACTAAATAAAAAAAGAATATTTTTATCCGTATTTATTATAGCAATAACAGCATTTCTTGTTTTTGCTATTGGTAAAAAAATAAAAATAAATAATTATCAAACAGAAAAAGCAGAAGTACGAACAATTCAACAAGTAGTAGAGGCATCCGGAACAATAAATCCTGTTAATACAGTTAGTGTCGGTTCAACGGTATCAGGTTTAATGATGGAAGTTTATGTTGATTTTAATTCAAAGGTAAAAGAGGGTCAATTATTAGCTCTTTTAGATACAAGCCTCTTTGATGCAAATTGTGAAAAAACACAAGCTGCATTGGTAAATGCTCAAGCTGATTATCAAAAACAAGCTGCGATAACTACAAATAGTTTAAAGACATATAACAGATATAAAAATCTTGTATCAAGAAATTTTATGGCAAGAAGTGAACTAGATAAAGCAGAGGCTGATTATCTTGCAAATAAAGCACAATTAGAAGCTGCAAGAGCTAAAATAATTCAAGCCAAAGCAGATAAAGATTATGCCGATAGACAACGCTCATTTGCATACATATATTCACCTGTAGATGGTGTAATTGTTACTCGTGCAGTTGACCCGGGACAACCGGTTGCCGCAAGTTTTCAAGCTCCTGAATTATTTACAGTAGCAAAAGATTTAAAAGAAATGCAAATAGAAGTAAGTGTTTCCGAAGCTGATATCGGTAAAATAAAAGAAGGGCAGGAAGTTGATTATACACTCGACGGTTATCCTGATGAAATATTTAAAGGTAAGGTAACTCAAGTAAGAATTTCTCCTACAACAGTTTCAAATGTTGTAACTTATACTGTTGTAGTTGGTGTTGATAATGATGAATTAAAACTAAAACCGGGAATGACGGCTAATGTTTCTATAATTACACAAAAGAAAGAAAATGTTTTGAGCGTTCCTACTATAGCACTAAAATATACACCAACAACAAAAGGTGAAATAAAACGATACGATACTCAAGGTGTATGGGTTCTTAAGAAAGGTAGACCTGTCAGAATTGATGTGGAAACAGGTGTGAATGATGATAGTTATACAGAAATTAAAAACAGCAATTTAAAAGAAGGCGATAAAGTTATTATAAGTTCAGGAAACTCAAAATCAAATAAGGGTGGAAACGCTAAACCCCCAATGAGAATGTTTTAAAAATGGCACTAATAGAAGTTAAAAATGTAATAAAAACTTATGCAACAGGCGAAGCCGCATTTAATGCTTTAAATAATGTTTCGCTGTCTATTGAAAAAGGTGAATTTGTTGCAATAATGGGTACATCCGGTTCAGGTAAATCAACATTTATGAATATGCTTGGAACTTTGGATAAACCTAATTCAGGCTCATATTATCTTGACGGAATAAATGTACTTAATTTGGACAGCGAAAGTTTATCAGAAATACGTAATGTAAAGTTGGGTTTTGTCTTTCAAGGGTTTAATCTTATATCAAGAACATCAGCTATTGATAATGTGGAATTGCCTATGATATATCGTGGAATAGATGAAGAAACAAGACACAAAAGGGCAAAAGAGGCATTAAAAATAGTGGGTTTGGAACATAGAGAACATCATATGCCAAATCAAATGTCAGGAGGTCAGCAGCAAAGAGTTGCCATAGCAAGAGCAATAGTAAACGATGCACCTATAATTCTTGCAGATGAACCTACAGGAAATTTAGATACTAAAACAAGTATAGAAGTTATGGAATTTTTCTGTAATTTAAACGAAAAATACGGAAAAACAATAGTTTTGGTTACTCACGAACCTGATATTGCAGAGTATTGTAAAAGAGTTGTGAGATTTAAAGACGGAAATATTATCTCTGATGAGGTAAAAGTAAAATGATAGATACAAAAACAATAGTAAAAATTGCAATAAATTCTTTAAAAATAAATAAAATGCGTTCAGCATTAACAAGTTTAGGGATAATAATCGGAGTTAGTGCAGTAATAATAATGCTTGCCGTAGGAACCGGAGCAAGAGAAAAAATAGCCAAAGATATGGAATCAATGGGAAGTAATCTACTGATAATTCGTTCTGCTTCTGCTAAATCAGGCGGAGTAAGAATGGGTATGGGAACACGCCCAACACTAACTTTAAAGGATACAGATGCAATAGAAAAACGTGTTTCCGGAATTCTTGCAATAGCACCGTATTCGGCAGAAGGCAAACAACTTACTTATGGTAATCAAAACTGGTCAACATCAGTTGGCGGAACAACAGCTTCATATTTGTTTATAAGAAATTATGGAATATCTGAAGGCAGAAATTTTTTACCTGAGGATATAAAAAATAATGCAAAAGTGGCCATAATCGGACAGACTGTTTCAACAGAACTTTTTGGAGATATGAATCCTATAAATAAAATTATAAGAGTAGGAAATGTACCGTTTAAAATCGTTGGTATACTTGAATCAAAAGGTCAATCAGGCATGGGGCAGGATCAAGATGATTTAATTTTTATTCCTATAACAACAGCTCAGAAAAAAGTTTTTGGAACAGATTTTCCTGGAACTGTAACTATGATAACGGTTAAAACACAAAATGCAGAAGTGCTGGAATCAACTCAAGCAGAAATAGAAGAACTTTTGAAATACAGACACAATATTAGTAAAAATCAAGATAATGATTTTGAAATAAGAAATTTGGCACAAATGCAGGAAACAATAAAATCATCTGTCAAAACAATGTCAGTACTTTTAGGTGCAATAGCATCAGTTTCCTTACTTGTTGGCGGTATCGGAATTATGAACATAATGTTGGTTTCTGTAACAGAAAGAACAAAAGAAATAGGTATAAGAATGGCAATAGGTGCAAAAGCATCTGATATAAGATTTCAATTTTTAATAGAATCATTTTTATTGTCAATGATAGGCGGACTTGTTGGAGTTTTAATAGGATGTGTTATATCCGGAATTATTGGTTTGACAGGAGCTATGAATGTTTCTGTATCGATATTTTCTATCGTTTTATCATTAAGTTTTTCAGGTCTTGTAGGAGTCGGTTTTGGGTATTATCCGGCATACAAGGCTTCCTTGTTAAATCCTATTGATGCTTTAAGATATGAATGATATTTATTGAAAAGTTATGTATGTGTATTCATAATCAATAATTATATTGCTCCTATTCCTCGAAGAATTCCAATCATTCCTTCTGAGGCTACGTCATTTGTAATTTTGCCTTCGTTATTAAAATAGTAAAAATTCATAACGCATACAGAAATTCTATTGCCGGTAGGTTTTATTTCCATAAAAGAACCATCATGTGTTCCTGTTAAATTCCAATGAACAGCAACTTTTTCTTCATCTGCAACCATTTCCTGAATATTCCATTTAACATCAGAAAAACCCTTTCGCATCCAGTGTACCACGGATAAATAACCTTTACCTCCATACAGTGGTTCAGGACTTGCAGGAGTATAAAATGATGCATCCTTTGCTATAAGTTCTTCTGCCAATTGTTCATCGGCTGTATTTATCATTGCTTCAAATTTTTTTATTAATTCTTTGTTGCGTTTGATTAAATCCATAATTAACTCCTTTTGTACTTTTGAGAGTTAATCCATCATTTGGATTAACATAACTCTGCATCTTTAAATCCGAATTGTTCTAAAGAATTTGTTTTTGCTTGTACACAGATGTATTGTAAATCTGTTGTTGATTCCATTGTTCTTACGGCTTCCGGTAATACTTTTACGCAAGAACCTTCTTTAACCTCAACTATTTTATTGTCAATTGTCATTTTACCGTTACCTTTTAAGAAAATATATATTTCTTCGTTTTGTTTATGTTTGTGATTAAACGGTAGTTTTGTCCCTGCCGGCATTGAACTTACTGAAATTTCACTGCTTGTTAATTCTAAAACATCATGTAAAAACGCTTTTCCGTTTTCATAATTTTTTTCAATATCTTTAAAATTTCCTATTTCTTGTATTTTATAGTTTGACATAAAATGCCCCCTTTCATATTGTCTTATAATTGAATTTTGATTTTATTCTTGTATAACTTTATTTAAAAGTTCTTCCAAAATTACTGATTCTTGTTTTGTAAGATTTTTATATAATTTTTCATTTAAATTTTTTGATATTTGTTCAAATACAGGTTTAAATTTATTACCCTTTTCTGTTAGAACAATATATGTATAACGGCTGTCTTTACTTGAAATTTCTCTTTTTATGTATCCTGATTTTTCAAGTTTATCAACCAAAACAGTAACCGTAGGTTTTGTACGATTAATTTTTTGTGCTATATCTTTCATTGTCATTTTTCCGTAATTATATAAAGTAACCAGAATATCTCCATGGCTGGTAACAAGTTCACCGGCATTATTTTGTTTCAATTCTTCAATAATAAAATTATTTCCTTTTCGGTAAATTTTTGATATTAATGACAAAAGAGGTCGCATAAAATAATTATAGTTAGATATCTAATTATTGTCAATATTTAATTATTTCGTAATATATTAATAAATTTGCAAAATTTTAAGAATGGAAATCAATTAAAAGTTTTTATAAATAATAAATTGTGAGTGTCGGTTGTATAATAAAAAAAACCTCCCTTGAAACATATCATTAAAAGAGAGGTAAATTTGAGCAATCAGAAGAGTTGAGGATTTACTTTGTTATGATAAAATTTTTTCTTATATAAATCATTAGACTTTTTAATTATTTTTATCAAAAATGATTAAGACTTTTTTGTTAATAAAAAAGTAGAAAAATTAAATATTTTAATGTTTATATAAAAGGCAATTTTTTAGTTTAGAGTGTTTTTATAATGTTATGATTTCGGTAGGTAATCCTGCATTGTCGCCAATAAAGCCGGCAGGTAGTAAAAAAGATAATGAAAACGCAGTTTCACATTCACTTGAAGCCTCTGATTCTTCTGCAACAAAATATAAAAAAATAACAGGCGGACAAATAAAAAATATTCTTTCAACTCCGCAGGTAATTCGCTCTGACTGTTATTTGGTATCTACTCTTAAAGCTCTTGCTAAATCACGAATTGGAAAACAAATGCTTAAGCAAAGCATTAAAACTTCCGCTGACGGTGATACTTTTGAAGTAACATTTAATAAATATAATCAAGATAACATATATAGAGTTCAAAAAGACAAAAAATATGATGTAATAACAGGCAGACATCAATTTAATCCGACAGGAGCTGTTGAAACAGCAACAAATTCTGTAATTCAAGATAGAAAAGATTCAAAACCAGCAATAATAAGAACATTTGCTCCGTTATTTTATGCTGATGTACCGGTAGAATGTAATCTTGCAAGTGTTTATATGGAAGCTCTTACAGGTAAAAAACCTGTTGCATTAGGTGATGATAGTTTGCTATCTTTAAATACTAAAAAAGAAGAAGCTGTTAAATTATTAGATAAAATTGGTGATACAACTATGAATAAACATAGTTTTGTAGCCGGTTCAAAACTTATGAATACAAAAGACGGCATTGGTAAAATGCACTATTATGTTATAAAAAAAGTTGATAAAGATAAAAAAGAAGTTCATCTTGTAAATCCAAGATATGTTGACTTAACAAAAGGTTCTGCTGAGAAAGACTTTGAAATTGATTTAAAAAATTACGGATGTAGTGATAAAGATATTCAATATGCCAAAAATAAAGTAAATAATTTACAAAAAGTTTATAAATTAAGTTATGAGCAGTTTATGAATAATTTTCGTTCAATTGTAGGCTATTTTGATGATAAAAAATCACCAAAACATTAGTTTTTAATTTTAAATAAAGCTTGTGTAAGTTTATTTTAAACCAATAATAAATAAACCTATTAACAATATCGGAACGATATATCTTAACCCAATATTAAATAGAGATATTAAAATTTTATTTTTAAAAATAAGTTCGCCTCTGATTTTAAGAAACCATCCTCCGATTATACATACAAATAAAGTATTTAATGGTAGTAAAATATTGGATGCTGTAAAATCCAGCAAATCAAAAAATGTTTTATCGAATAATTTTAAATCTTTTAATAAACCAAATGATAATGTAGCAGGTATAGTAATTAAAGTAATTATGCAAAATAAAATAATACTTGCATTTAATCTGGAAATTTTTAATCTATCAACTAAAGTTGCACAAGGTACTTCAAGCATACTAATACCTGATGTGATAGCTGCACAGAACAAAAGTATAAAAAATAAACAAGCAACAATATTTCCATGAGGAATTTGAGAAAATACTTTGGGTAAAGTAACAAAAACAAGTCCTGCACCTGAATTTGGTTCTAATCCAAAGGAAAATACAGCAGGAAAAATCATCATTCCTGCTAAAATTGAAAAAGTTGTACTTGCAAATATTATAATATATGCTGATTTAACGATATTTTTATCAGTCTTTATGTAGCTTCCGTATGTTAATAATGAACCCATTCCAATACTTAGTGTAAAAAATGCCTGTCCAAGAGCAGATAATAGCATATGACCGTTAATTTTTGAAAAATCAGGCTTAAATATATATTCCAGTCCTAAATATGCATTGGGGAGATTTATTGATGCTATAACAAGAAGAATAAGTATAAATGCGAGTAACGGCATCATAATATTATTGATAACTTCAATTCCCTTTTTTATTCCTCTTGCAAGAAAAAATATACATATAAATAAAAATAAAAGAGTTGACAAAGAAGTTATAACAGGTGTCTGTGTAAACGCAGCAAAATATTCTATTGGATTATCATTTTGAAATCCAATAAGACTTTTGTAAGTGTAATTTATTATCCATCCGCCAATGACAAAATAAAATGAAGGTACAATTATTGCTGTAACAGGATTAAGCATACCCAAGTATTTAAACATTGGTCTTGCAAGTTCAAAAGCTCCAACACAATCCTTTTTGGTTTTTTTCCCAACAAGGATTTCTGCCATCAATGGAATAAAACAAATTGTTACTATAAATATAACATAAGCCAGTAAAAATACTGCTCCTCCATTTTGTCCCATTATATACGGAAATCGCCATATATTACCGAGTCCTACGGCAGAACCTATAGCTGCAAGAATAAATGAATATCTTGATGTCCATGTTGGTCTGTTAGTATTCAATATGTTACCTGTTTTCGACTAATTTTTTCCTGTCCAATTATACTACAAAAATTTTTAAATATTTGTATTAATAACAATGTTTGTAATATTTAATTGAGTTATAATGATTTTAAAATTTATTAAATTTGGAGTTAGTTAATGAAAAAGTTATTTATTTTAATTATATTTTTTATTTTCGGATTACAAATAAGTGCTTACGGCAATAATTATACTGAGAATAAATATGTAGGCCGCTGGGTAGAAAAAATATCTGAGCGTGTTGTTATGGATATTTTTTCAAATCAAAAAGATAGTGAATATATGATATTTATTACTTGGAGAGAAAATAATCTTGCTCAAAAAGATATTTATAGATTGAGAGGAACAATTGATAAAAATGGTAATTTAAATTATAAAAATGGAATTCATATTTATCGTTTCTTTAGTGATAAAAATCTATTTGAAGATAAAATTGATTATACAAATGATTTTGGAACAATATCAATAAATAATGACATACTTGTTTGGACTGGTGATAAAGACAAGACTAAACTTGAATTTATAAGAGCACGTGGTGATATATTAAAAGATTCAACGATTAAAAATAGATTATTTTCTATAACATTACCTGAAGAATTGAGAGGCTCTTATGAAGTAAAAACAAAAAAAGATAAAATAGAGATTTATCATAAAATGTCTAAAAAAACGGGTTTTGGAGGTTTTGTTTTTGGTGTAAAAGCATATAAAACTCCTACTGAACATGCAATTCTTCCGGGCAGTAGAAAAGTGGGCGAACTTGTAGACAAAGCCGGAATTTTATATGACATTGTTTTAAAATATCCGACAGATGTTCAATATGATTATACAAAAAGTTCTAAAGCCCCTGAATCTTTTCAGCTTCTTTATGATGTGGGCGGGGTTGTAAATATTAATGGAATTAACGGCTCTGAGTATTTTAAAAATCAAGGTATGAGAGGCGAAGACTTATATAAAAATATTTTAGAAAAACATATTATTGCAATAAATGAAAAATGGGATAGTACAAAATTGGAAAAAGAAAATATGAGTTATATGTATAATGTACTCAGACGTACAAATAAAAATATTTTTGATAAAATAGGATATACATACTATGATATAAATGCTGACGGAATTGATGAAATTCTTATAGGGGAAATTGCTGATGGAAATTTGAAAGGTGTAATTTATGATATTTATACTATGGTTGATAGAAAACCTAAACATGTAATAAGTGGAGGTTTGCGAGACAGATACTATGTTTGCGATAATACTTTCCTTTGTAATGAATATTCTTCCGGAGCATCAGAAAATGGAATAAGGGTTTATAATTTAGTAGAAAATTCAACTGAGTTATTTCCACAAGTTAGTTTTAAATATGATGAATATACAAATCAAAAAAATCCTTATTTTATCTCTTATTCGGATAATAATTGGAAAAATGTAACTAAAGAAGAATTCATGAGAAGAAAAAAAGTTTTTGAAAAATATGAAAGATTTAATTTTATTCCATTTAGTGATATTATAAAAAAATAAAGTCCTTGAAAATAAGTATAAACAATAGTTTTTTGAATTATTTTTCGTTAGAATATTTTAAATGTTTTAAGTTTGTTTTTATAGTCTTTCTTTATTTTTTTTATGTTTTTTATTTTTTTTAAGCTCTTTTTCATTACAATCCAATGCTTCATTCAAATGTTCAATTAATTCTTCTGAGTGGTTTGTAATTGCATGTTGTGTTTTGTGGTGAATGTCAAAAATATGATAATGGAGAGCTTCTTCAACGTCTATTAAAGATGTATTGTAAAAATTAAGACTTATGATATAGCCTTCCATTGCGGTTATATAATCTTTTCTTGCATCTTGAAGTGCAATATAATTTAGCTTCCCTTCGTTGTACATTTTTTCAACTGTCCCTAATTTTTCCATTGCTATAATTGCAGTGTCTTGTGCATAAGGAACATCTTTTTCTGCAAATTCAATATTGTTGAAAACTTCTTGAACTTCAAAGTATAAATCTTTTTTGAATAATTTGATTTCATTATCAGCCAATTTTACATGAGCGTCAGCACCTTTTATAGAGTGTTTTAATTCCATAAGATTAACGTTTGAAGAAAGATTTACCCCAACTCGTAGATTGTTGTTTGAATATTCATTGGAATTATCATATACATATCCTACATTAGCTGTTAAATCAGGGAAATAAGTCTTTTTTATGTATTTTAATGCTTGAATCATTGCATCTCTTGTTGATTCTAACACTCTTAAATCAGGGCTGTTTGCGTAAGCAATATCTACAGCATTTGCTCTGGAAACATTTAATGGGTGCGGTATAAATCTTGGTGGAATAAGATGATTTTCATATCCGTAGTCATGTTTATAATCAAAAGTCCTTGTGTTACTAATGTTATAATTTATTGAATTATCAATATACATTGCATTGCTTAAATTAACCTTTGCATTTTTATATAGTGTTTCAGCATAATTCATCTCAAATAAAGCTCTGCCTAAATGAAAAGAGGCAGTTGCTTTATCAGGTGAACCTTTTGCCATTTTAAGATATTTTCTGCAAATTTCAACATTATCTTTGGCTATTACAAGATTTGCATGAGCTTTTAATACGTCATAATATTTTCGTTTTACTTCAAAGATAGTTGAACATAGACTGTCTATAAATTCGTACTCTGCACCAATTTTATAGAAATCTTCCATTTTTATGTTAGCAGTTGATTTACCAAAGTCCCAAACAAGTTGATTGATGGTAACTCCGATATTTGGAAGTTCCATATAGTGTCTGCTGAAAACTCTATTATTAGAGTTGTTTTCATTATAAAAACCAACACCTGCTCCTATAACAGGGAAAAAAGCTGATTTTGCTACTCCAACATTACTTTTTGCAATATCTAATGCATATTTTTTCCTTTTTATTTTTGGACTGTTATGAAATGCAAGTGCAACACATTCGATAATGTTAAGATTTGAACCATCTTTTATTTCAACAGTTTTGAATAATTCTGTATGTGCATCTTTATCTTCTATCGCAAAAACACTCATACCACAAATTATATTAAAAGTTATAAATGTATAAATTAATAATCTTTTATATATAGTATTATTCATATACTTAATTCACTAAAATTTATTACAAAATTAAATAGAGCTATTTATTTTAGATTTCGATTAAAATCATACTAATGATTTTATCATACATAACAAAAATGTAAATACTTTTGAATATTCAACATAAATGTAATTTTATAAAATAGATAATTACTCATTGAGTGAAAATTTTTCTTAATTATACTTTTCTGCCCATATTAAAAATCTGTCTTGAATATATGCTATTATTGTTTTGTAGACTTCATAAAACATTTCTGTATTATATAATTGCAGAAATGTTTTATCCGGAATATTTTCACTGACTTTTAATTTGTCTCTTTTATATTTTTTCCTAAAATCAAGCCGGTCATAAGTCAAATCATATTTTGAAAATGAAATTTTTCTTTTGTTTTCAAATATCAGATTTACTTATTTTATATTGAGATTCTCTCAAATTGGAAGTGTTTGAGAGAGAAATGTGTTGTTTTGTGTTTAATATTTAGCCCAACTTTCTTTTAAATGTTCTGCTTGCAAGAGTCAGGGTTATCAAAGCTATTATAAGCAGTGGAATTATGTTTACAATTACATCGTTTATGCCCATACCTTTTAATATTATTCCTCGTGATAGAACCATAAAAAATCTTACAGGATTTAAGTATGTTAAATATTGCAAACAAAGTGGCATATCTTCAATCGGTGAAATAAATCCCGATAATAAAACAGCAGGCATCATAAAGGTCATAACAGATAATATTGCTTGCTGTTGAGTATTGCATATTGCTGAAATATAAAGTCCGACACCGACTATCGCTAAAAGCGATATCAATATTGAAATAAGAAATAAAAATATCGAACCTACAAAAGGAACGTGGAAAAATACAATGACTATTCCAATCATAACCATTGTTAAAGTCATTGCAATTACAAGCGGTGGAATTGATTTGCCGAGTAATATTTCAAATGATGAAAGAGGACTGACAATAAGCTGGTCGAATGTACCGAGTTCTCTTTCTCTTGCAATTGATAAAGATGTCAAAATCAAAGTTGTTACAAGAGAAAGCATTGCAACAATAATTGTCAAAATATACCATTTGTATTCAAGATTAGGATTAAACCAGTTTCTTACGGTTATATCCAATCCGGAACCCTTGTTGCCTGTAAGCTCTGCATTATACAAATTTATTATTTGCGAAGCATATCCTGATGCTATTGCGGCCGAATTTGTTTGTCTGCCATCGGATACTATCTGAACATTTGCACCTGTTTTAGACTTTATTCCCCTTGAAAAATCATTCGGGATATTTATTCCGAGTTGCACTTTTTGGGTATCAAGATATTGGCGAAATTCTTTTTCGTTATCAACATAATAGAATTTTCTAAATCTTGATGAATTTTCAAACCTTGAAAGTAATTCTCTTGATTCAACGCTTTGAGAACGATCTAAAATAACTGTATCAATATTTCTAACTTCCATTGTTACTGCATTTGAAAACACCAAAAGCTGCATTAACGGCATTGCAATAATAATGGCTCGAGATTTCGGATCATTCCAAATGGTTCTAAATTCTTTTTTTATAAGTGCTGTAACTCTGCGTAAAAAATCTTTTATCATAGCTTTTAATTATCACCCCATCCTAACCTTCCCCATTCGGGGGAAGGAACATGCTTATTATCAAATTGAATATTTATTATTTGATTTAAATTTTCTCCCTCCCTGGATGGGGAGGGTTGGGGTGGGGTGACAGTGTCAATTACATTAAAAACCTCTTTTAATTTTTCATAAACCCCTACTAAATTTTTATCTATATCATTATTCCAAAATCTTATAACTTTATATCCTTTAGAATATAAAAATTCCGTTCTTTTGTTGTCGTAATTGATATTTTTCGACTCATTATGCTGACCGCCGTCAATTTCTATTATTATTTTTTTCTCTCTGCATATAAAATCTGCAATATAATTCCCTATCGGGAATTGCCTGCGAAATCTTAATCCAAAAAATTGTCTGTTTCTAATTATATTCCAGAGTTTTTTTTCTTGATTAGTCATATTTTTTCTTAATTGTCTTGATTTTTCTATTATGTTATCCATAATCACCCCATCCTAACCTTCCCCATCCGGGGAAGGAAAATTATTACTCTAGCTCCGAATTCAATTATTATAAAATTTTTAGATAATATAACAACAAAATATGTTTACTTTCTAATATTATCTCATTTTGGTCAAAGCATTTTAAAAGGGTTTACTGCGGGAACAGCAATGCCTAAATTTAATAAAACACAATTGAGAGAAACTCTTTTACCATATCCTTCATACGATGAACAAAAGAGGATTGTTTATAAAATAGAAAATATTTTTACATATTTAGATAATTTAGAATCAATAATAAAAGGCTCATAGGTAAAACCCAGAGCCTTTTCAAATTACCAAGTTACAACTTTATCTACTATGGCTCGCTGTTCACTAGCCGTTCGGCGCAAATAAATCCTTGTTGTTTCAATGCTTTCATGCCCCATTAAGTCAGCAAGAAGTGCTATATCATTGAATTTATCCAAAAAGTTTTTTGCAAATCTATGCCGGAATGAGTGAGGATAAACAACTTTTGTACTTAATCCATACTTTATTGCGTAGTTTTTAAGCTGTTGAGAAATTCCCCGAGCAGTAATTTTTTCTCCGAAACGATTTTTAAACAGCCAACCTGAATCCATATTGTTTTCTTGTAACCATTTTTCTGTTTGTTCTTTTAATAATTTTGGAATATATAAGCGCCTTAGTTTCCCACCCTTTGTATATAAATCAAAGTATCCAATATGGACATGTTCAACTTTAATTTGAATTAATTCGCTTACTCTTGCACCTGTTGCAGCCAAATACCAGACAACAAAATACCATTCCATATTGTTGTCTTTTTTGAGTTGATTTTTAAGGTACTTGTAATCAGCGTTACTGATAACATTTTCTAAAAAATTTTTCTGCTGCACTTTAATAAATTTAAGTTTCAGCCTATCTTTTTTAAGAAACTCTAAATACTTGTTAATAGCTTGAAGCCTTAAATTTACGGTTTTTGGTTTAAATGTTTCCATTAAATACCCTTTGTAAGCAAGTAAATTTGCTTTGTTTACTTCAAAATAAGTGGAAATAAAGTAGTTAATAGTCCACAAGTACGAAGTGATTGTTTTTTCTGAAAGATTTTCTTTCAATAAATAGTTTTTAAATTTTTCGTTCATACTGAATCTCCTTTCATTACAATTAAAGAAGATTCAAGTTTTATAATCTTTTATTTAAGAAAAATCTCTTGCATTGTATCAAGTTGGGTAAAGATAGATTTGATTTTTTCTACTATCCGATTTTGTTCTTTAATTGGGGGTAAAGGAACAAATAATTCTTTAAGCTTTTCAGCTTTGATTCCTGTTACAGTTGTTCCGGTTCTTTTTTCTATTAACATATCTTGAAATTCTTTACTTAAGATGTAATACATTGAAAAACCATTATTAATATAACAATTATTTTGATTGTACTGCTGTAAAGTTATTAGTCGTTGTCCTGCACTATAATTTTCAATATTTGCAATTGCAACATTTCCGAGAGGAGCTTCTGTTGTAAACAAGATGTCCCCTTTTTGTGATATACCTCTTGATTGTCTGTCTTCATATTCTTCTTCTGTAATATACTCTTTAATTGAATAATCAATATAACCATTTTTTACGTTTTTTGCAGTAATTAATGGAATGCCTGATTTTACTTTGTTTGGAGTTTTGCCTCTATAATCAATAAAATTATATATATTTTTTAACTTGCACCATCTCCAGGAATCGGGGATTTTAAATGGCAAGTCATCATCAATACAGACTGTTTCACCGTCTATCTGCTCATAATAAGAGTTATCATCACTATTTTTGAAGATATAAGTTTCATTTTTATCACGTTTTAACTTACCTTCTTTAATTAATTTTTCTTTTTCTTCTCTTATTTTTTCTAATAATTTATCTGCCGGTTCATCATTCGGATCCTGTGGAACAAGCTTGCCTTTTATTGCCAAATCTAAAACCTTTGCTTTGGTTTGCTTGATAAGATCTGACAAATCAATTTTATCTGACTCAATTGAATCCACTAATTCTAATAATGTTTCTACAGTTTCAGATATTCGTTTCTGCTCAGCAGCTGGTGGAAGTGGAATTAAAAATTCCGAAACAGTTGTTAATGATAATTCTTTTTGATTTGTACTTCCATCGCACAAATCTTCAAAACCAATTTGAATATATGGTGACATTATAAAATCATAAATATATAATGATTCGACAAACATTGGTCTTAAAACTGTTACATGGGAATCTGCAACAGCTATGTCAAAAGGATTTAATTTAGAATTATAGATAGTAGCTCTGCCAACAGTTCCCGTACCTGTAGAATTCCAAAGAATATCATTATCACGAAGAAATCGTACTTCTTCATATTTTTTTAAACTATCTTCTGTAATAAATTTTGCAGGTTGCATATCTAAACCGGACCATCTAACACATTTTTGAGATATTACAGGATATTTCTCAATCTCTGTATATTTGGGAGATTTACCTCTTTGTATGTAAATACAAACTTCTTTTAATCTACACCATGTCCAGGAGTCAGGTATCTCGAAAGGTATTTCATCTTCTATACAAACTACACTTCCGTCTGCGAACTTCTCATAATGTAACTTATCATCACCAACAAATATGTATGATTCGTTCTTATCCCGCTTTAATTTACCCTCTTTAATAAGCTGTTCTTTTTCTTCTCTTAGGCGTTCAAGTAGCTTACTTGCCGGTTCGTCATTTGGGTCTTGCGGAACTAGTTTGCCTTTTATTGCTAAATCAAGAATTTTTTGCCTTAATTGCTTTGTATTCATTATTCTTTAACCTCAGCAATTAATTCTTGAAGTTTAGCAACGGAAGTAACAATGGAATCTGTTTTTGTTTTTATTTCTTCTAACAATTCATTAAGAGAATAATCGGGGACTTCATCCCCTGTTTTAATCCAAGATATGTCTAAACTTGTTTTATCTCTTTTTAGAATTTCATCATAAGAATATCTGCGCCATCTGCCGTCAGGATTTTCTTCAGACCAGGTTTGTTTTCTCTTTGAAAAATCTTCTGCACAATAACATTTTACAAAATCATCAAAATCGGATTCTTTAAGCGGATTTGTTTTACCAAATGAAGGCATATTTGAACGTAAATCATAAATCCATACTTCTTTTGTATTTCCTTTATCTTCTTTGCCACGGCTAAAGAATAATACATTTGTTTTTACACCTTGTGCATAAAATATACCGGTCGGAAGTCTTAAAATTGTATGCAAATTACACTTTTCCATTAAGTCCTTACGAATTTTTTCTCCGTCATTATCAGCAAAAAGAACATTATCCGGTAATACAACTGCTGCACGAGCGCTGCCTGTAGTTTTTAAACTACGATATATGTGCTGCAAGAAGTTTAATTGTTTGTTGCTTGTTGGGAAAGTAAAATCATCTCTTGTTGCACGTTCTCCGCCTTTTTTAGTTCCGAATGGAGGATTAGTAAGTACAACATCATAACCTTTTAACTGTTTACCTTCGGTTGATAAGGTATCTGCCAAATAAATTTTACCTTCAATATTATGCAACATTGCATTCATCAATGCTAAACGGTGAGTATCATGCACCAGTTCGCAGCCTGTAAATGCTTGTTGGATTTGAAAATTTTGCTCATCAGTTGATAAATCAAATAAGTCACTTGTATTATTTTTTATATGTTGATCCGCAGCAATCATAAAACCAAAAGTTCCACATGCCGGGTCGTTGCACTTTTCACCCGCTTTAGGATCAACTAGTTTTGTCATAACATTAATCAATACTCTTGGGGTAAAATATTGTCCTGCTCCTGATTTCTTTTCGTTAGCATTCTTTTCTAAAAGACCTTCATACAAGTTTCCAAGACCTTCTTCTCTTGCAGAATACCAATCTAAGCCATCAATAGATGTTATAATTTTTTCTAAGTTTTTAGGCTCATCAATGTTGCTTATTGCGCCTTGATATATTTCTCTTATTCTGCCTTGGCATTCATCTCCCAAGTAATTTAAAAGTTCTTTATAAAAATGTTTTAACTCAATACCTTTCTTTGCAACGAGTTTATCCCATCTGTATTTTTCAGGAATTTTGTCTTCTGTTCCTGTTTCTTTACTCATTTTTAAGAAAAGAATATATGTTAATTCCGTTACATACTGATGATATGTAATACCATCATCTCTTAATACATCACATAGTTTCCATAGTTTTGAGACAATTTCTTTATTGTTCATGCAACATTTTCCTCGTCATTATATAGATATTCGTTAAGTTCATCTATAATTTCTTGTAATTTCCCGCCAAACCTTTTATCAATAGCATTAAATCCACCATTAGTTCTAAATGCACCGCTATTAAGTATTTGTTTGTCCATAACAGTTTCTTCAAGTAGGCTTTTTTCAATTCTATCTAACCAATCTAACTGCATTTTATTAAATTCATGGTTTAACTTAATTTTTGCAACAGCATTTTTGATTCTTCTTTCGTGGCTAATTAAAGGAGAACCTAATGCCTGTTGACGAATGAAACTAATTATATCAGCTGCGATATCTTCATTACTCATATGTTTCCATGCAGAATTTAATAATTGTTCATTAAATTGATTTTCATCCAAAATAAGTTTTAATTCTTTTAAATCAGCCCTGGTTAAATCTTTTGGTCTTGTACATACAGTTTTTAAGGCTGCAATTTTATTGATATTGTCATTAATAAATTCTTTGAACGATTCTATATAATCTTCCGGGCGTTTGCCATTTATATAATCTCTTGTATGAGTTGTTAAAGTATCCTCTCTGTCATCATATACTTTAGGTCTTGATGCACTTTGCTTCTTCGCATCTAAAAGTATGAATGCTTCCTTATAACCTTGCATAAATTCTTTGGATTCTTTTGGTGATTTGAAGCGAGACTCTATTACTATTTGCGCAGGAGTTTTACCATCTGCTTTTATTTTGAATTTATCTAATGTTTCTTTAGATAAATTCTTTTGCTTTCTTTGAATTTTTGCAAATAATAAGTCTAACTGGTTTTGAATATGTGCATCATCATCAAAAGCTTCTAAACCCTTATATAAATCTTCTATTGTTGTCGTTACATTGTTTACGACAGGCTTCATTGTATTAACAGGAGCTAATGACTCATAAACACCAACAGGGTCATATATTTCAAAATGTGTTTTACCAATTTCAGGGCATAATCTTGTAGCACGACCCAACATTTGTTCAAATAAAATTCTTGATTTAATTCTTCTCATAAATACAAGCTTTGTAATCTCAGGAACATCAATACCTGTTGTTAATAAATCAACTGTAACTACAATATTTGGGTATTGTTCATTTTTAAATCTTTTTATGGCTTCTGCAATTTTCTTTTTATTACCACCTGCTACACTACCTGTAATCTTTAGAACAGCATCATTGTCTATGCCGTATTCTGAATATATTTTTTTCAAAATATCAACAATCATATCTGCATGATCATCGTTTACTGCGTATATAAGAGTTTTTTCTTTGCCTTCTGGATTTATATCTTTAGCAATTTCTGTTAGTACAGTTTTATTAAAATTCGGTAATACTAGATCTCTATTGAATTTATCTACATCAAATTCAAGTTCATCTTCTAATTCCGCACTATTAACGATTTCTCCGGTAACGGGGTTATAAATCGCAAGAGTATCACCTTTTTTATAATGCACACCTTCTTCGCTGAGTTTCGTTTTGATAGTATGCGGTGCATCATAATCAACTAAATATCCATCAATTACTGCTTCTCTGTATGAATAATTAAATACCGGTTTGCCAAAAATATCTGTGGTATGTAAAGCTGGAGTTGCTGTTAATGCTACTTTAAATGCATCAAAATATTCTATTACTGTTCTGTATTTTGAAACATAATCGTCTTGGTCTCTATACAGAAGTTCTTCATCACTCATTTCTCTATCTAAAATGTAGCCGCGGTGGGCTTCATCAACTATAATTGCATCAAAATCTGAAACAGAAGGATAAGTTTCATCTTCCGGATACATTATTCTTTTAACCATACTTTGCACAGTTGCAACCTGAATTTTAGTAGTTTTATCGATGTCTTTATCTTCAAGTTTATTGATGTTGTATATTTGATCTAATGACATTAAATCTTCAAGTTTTACATCTTGGAATACATCTTGAGCTTGTTCTCCAAGAGCGGTTCTGTCTACCAAGAATAAAATTCTTTTAAATCGTTTGCTTTTAAGGAATCGATATATCATACCAAGAATAGTTCTTGTTTTACCAGTTCCGGTAGCCATTGATAACAAAGCCGTTTTCTTACCGTCAGCCAAAGCTTGTTCAACAGCTTCAATAGCCTTTAATTGATAATTTCTTAAATTTAATCCATCACTATCCTGCAAGAAGTCATAAGGCATATTTGATAATGTATCTTCAGCTTCTTTCTTATTTTGTTCGAGCATTTCTATTATGCCTTCTGGACTTATCCAGCCTTTTAGGGCATAAGGAGCATTGCTTTCATCTCTTAAATCTAAGAACCATATTCCTGATTTTGTTTCAATCTGTTTTAAGTACTTTCTACCATTTGTTGCAAAAACAAACGGGACTTGAAAATCTTTGCAACATTTCGCTAAACAGTATTTAGAATCATTCTCTTTTATACATCTAGAATAATCTTTACACTGATAATCAATTACAGATGGTATATCTAGCATTGCTTTTTTAGCTTCAACAATACCAACTAACTGCAAGCCTATAAATAAAGCGTAATCAGCATAACCTGTTTTAGAAACTTTTGAATCTGTCGGCCATTCAGCAATTGCTTGGTTAACACCTTTTTGTGGTCTTGTGCCTTTTGAATATCTAAGTTCTTTGGTGTCAACAGTCCAACCAACTCTTCTTAATTGCTCATCAATAAAGAATCTAGTTTCATCTTCAGAAATATCAAGGCCTTCTGAAACTGTTTCAGATTGTTTCTTCCGTTCGTTACTATTTGCTTCTTGAACAACTTGTAAATGAACAATTTGTTCATTTAAAGCACTAATTTGAGCTTCTTTTTCTTTTATAATATTTTCATAATCGGTTGCAGGAATATCTTCTGGCATAACAAAAGGTTTTGCTTTGTATTGCCAGTCCATATAAACTTCTACAAACCAATTCGATAGGCTGTATGCCATTTTTAGTAAAATTTTTGCATTCTCCACAGAATCTAAACCGGCATGCACAGCATCATTTCTTCTTATCCTTAATGCATATAAAATATCGTCAATTATTTTAGGAAGAATACCTTCCTTTTTTAAAATTCTTATTTTTGTTGCTAATGTATTTTTATCTTCCGGTATGCTTAGTTTTTCAATATCAAAAACTGCATTAACAATGGTTTCACTTAAAAGGCCAAGTTTATAAATGCAAGCATTAGGGTCTGAATATAAATAGCATTCTGCGGTACTGCCCAATTTTGCAAGTTGTGGATAATATTTATTCAAATATTCAAAATTGGATGTTGGCAAAGCAGAACTCCTATTTAATACTTCCACATAATTATACTATCATGAACATGAGAGATAAAATAAGTAACACAAATTTAAAGAGCGTTTAAATATAGTTCAAAGTGTGTTTAATAAATGTTTTAATAAGTGAACAAAAAACACAAAACTTATCATAAAAGGTATCAGTAACTTTGAGAATGAATTATCAGGGAATTTAAGAGTTTGTATCAGAGAGTTTTGAAATTCTTCCCTCGAAACTTAAAAAGTTTGAGAATTCTCTCAAACTTCCGAGGGTACTTTTCTCAATCTCTCTGATAATCTACACTGATAATTTACTTTTATTTGACTTGAATTCTGACAAAATTTAATCAATTAATGACAAGAATCACCTTGTTCTGCGTAAAAAGGTTGAAATTTTAAATTACAATTATTTTTTATGGTAAGATGGCAAAAAAAGGGTTTATATGGAAAAATATTTTGAGCTGAAGAAAAACGGAACAAGTATAAAACAAGAATTCGTGGCAGCATTTGTTACATTTTGTTCAATGGTATACATACTGATTGTAAACGCAAATATGTACACAAATCCGTTTGGAAATGGCGAAAATGTTCTTGGCTTGCCATTTGGAGCAATATACATCGGAACAGCGTTATCAGCTGTTGTCGGTTGCATGTTGCTGGGTTTCATTGCAAAATTACCAATAGCAATGGCAAGCGGTATGGGACTTAATGCGTTTTTTATATATACAGCCTGTATCGCATTAGGTTTTTCATATGAAAATGCCCTCTTAATAATTCTGGCAGAAGGCTTGATTTTCTTAATTTTGACATTAACAGGCGGTCTTAAAAAAATATATGAAGCAATTCCTGACAGTATTCGGCTTTCAATTTCTGTCGGAATAGGTCTTTTCATTGCGCTTTTGGGACTAATGAATTCCGGAATAATAATTTCAAATAAAGCAACCGGTTTGGCTTTAAATTCTTTTAATATTTTAAACGTACCGCTGCAGCAAAGTTTACCTGCATATATTACAATATTTAGTTTGTTCGTTATAGCAGTTTTGATTAAAAAAAATATTAAAGGGGCAATTTTGTGGGGAATCTTGACAGGAGTATTTTTATATTACTCAGTTTTATGGTTTTTCCCCGGTTCACACCACGAAATAAATATTGAAACATTGAATCCAATGGTTTCATTAAAGGAATTTTTTGAATATTCTTTTGCCAAAGTGTTTACTTCAGGCTTGGATTTTAGTAATTATATCGCAAAACATGGTTTTACAAATTTTCTTTTAACTGTCGTAACAACTACGATTTCATTCTGTTTGATTAATATTTTTGATAATATCGGAACATTACAGGCAACTTGCGAGTATGGAAATTTATTAAAGAACAAGGATATTCCGGAGATAAACAAAGCAATGACAGCAAGTTCTATAGCAGCAGTAGCGGGTGCAACAATGGGTATTTCAACCGTTACATCGTATGTTGAATCTGCAACTGGGATTGCCGAGGGAGGAAAAACCGGATTAACTGCAATTTTTGTTGGAATATTTTTCTTTATTGCGATATTTTTTAGTCCTATAGCACAACTTGTTCCCGGCTGTGCAACATCTGCTGCATTAATATACATAGGTGTTTTAATGATGTCATCAGTAAAAAATGTTGATTGGCAAAATATTGAACATGCACTGCCGGCATTTTTAACTATTTGTATGATGCCTTATACATGTAATATTTCAAATGGTATAGCTTTTGGTTTGTTATCGTATGTAATAATAAATCTCTTTATCGGCAAAGTTAAAGAAATAAAGCCTACAACGTGGGTTATAGTAATATTGTTTTTAACAATGTTATTATTGTCACATTAGATAAAATATCAGCTTTGTCTGCGCTTGCAAAATGACAAATATTAATCAAACAACGACAAACATTTATTCTTAATATCGAACGCTATGTCACGTGCGTGTTTTTCTTTTATTCCGATATTTTTGGCTACTGCTAAAATATCTTCTAAGCTTGGGTTTTTTCCTTCGCCGTTGATTGTTGTTGCATGTTCTCCGTTGAAGGATGAACTGTAAGTTAAATCATACGCAGGCGATAAATGCCATTCTTTTTTATTCTCATCATACAAAAACGAGAAATTCTTTGAATGGTCATCTCTGTTGTGTGCAAAAACATTAAAACACATCAATCTGTATAATTGCTCAATATCCTGATAATTTTTTGTTAATTCCAACGTCAATTTCATTAAAATACTATAATCAAGATTTGGCAGACGATGGCTTGTTTCTAATAATCCACTGACTGAAACCATGTGCACTTTTCTGCCATTTTCCCTGTCGAACCGTTTTATCCCAAAGTACCCGGAATATATTTTAGAGTCGAAAAGTTTTGTTTTGCTCATCTTTATTCCGCAATCTTTAGCAACAAGTGAATAGTTGTATTCTTGTTCACCGATGTTTTTAGGATCCTGCGAGGATGGGAATTTGATTATCCAATCTTCGCCATTAATTTTAGTTAGAATTTTAGGTCGTGCACCACCTGACGAACCACCCAGCTTAAAAAGTTCATCAAGATTTTCAGAATTTTGTGACTCTAATATTTTTGAGCACTCTTTAGCAAGTTTGTCATAATCAGATTCTTCTTGTGGGGTTTTAAATTTGTGTTCAGGTTGGTATGTTAATGCACCCATACCACTTTCCTGAACAACAGCAAGACGGTTTAAATTATCCATTTCACTCGGGTTAATCTTGTTTTTTAATAATAATCTGTCAACAAGCAGCCTCCCCCAACCGTCAGGCAAACTGTCATTAAACACTCCAAATAACCCGTCAAACGGCTCAAATTTGGGTAAATATACTTTCTTTTGAAGAGGCAAATTAAACGGCGAAATACTAAAACCAGTCGCAAGCCATTCACTATCATATTCAAAAGCAACAAGTTTGTCAGGAGTTTTTGCTAAAGTCCCGACTAACTTATCATTATAAAAAACTTTAAGGTATTTATAATCTTCCATTAATTACCTCATCTATTGATGTGTAAGTTTGGTGCGAAAATAGTTTTTCAAAGTCATTATCTAAATCAAGCGCAATTGCAATTTTAATAAAAGATTGCAAAGATATTTCATACTTAGTTTCAAATCTTTTAATGCTGCCAAGACTGACACCTGATTTTTGTGCTAAAATCTCTTGCGAAATTTTTAATTTTTTTCGATGTTCTTTAATTTTATCTGCTAAATTTTTAGCAAATTCATTGGGAGTTTTTTGATTTAAAAACTGATTATTCATAGATAATATATTAACCGAATTTACCAAAAATGTCAATATATAGATAATATATTATCTAATCACGAGACAACATCAAAGTTTTATTATGATGTATTTTTAGGGGTAAAATTTTTTCAACTTTTAACAAGGGGTAAATAAATTAAACCCCGTTTAAATAGGGTTTAAAACCTGTTTAAAACTATTTTAAAAAATATATCTTCTACCATGTCCTTTTCTGACGTAATCCTAATTTATGATAATATAAAGAGGAGGAAGTTATGACAAAAATTGAAGTTTTAAAAGGCGATATAACAAAGTTAGAAGTTGATGCAATAGTTAATGCTGCAAATGAAAGTCTGCTTGGCGGAGGTGGAGTTGATGGTGCTATTCATCGTGCAGCAGGGGGTAAATTATTGGAGGAGTGCAAGACACTTAACGGCTGCGAAACAGGTCAATCCAAAATTACAAAAGGATATAATTTACTGGCAAAATACGTTATTCACACTGTCGGCCCTATATGGAGAGGGGGCAATTCTAACGAAAGAGAACTCCTCAAATCTTGTTATACAACAGCATTAAATATTGCAAAAGAAAATGAAATAAAATCAATCGCTTTCCCTGCTATCTCCTGTGGAGTCTATCGCTTTCCGTTAGAAGAAGCCTGTAAAATCGCAGCAGAAACAGTAAAAGAATTTATTGCCAATAATAATTGCCTCGAAAAAGTTATTTTTATTGATATAAATGATATAATTATAAATATTTATAATCAAATTATTTAGGAGTTAGCGTTATGGATTTTGAACGTGTTTTAAATTTAGGAGTTGAAAAAGAAATAATTAATGAAACTCAGAAAAACAGCCTGATTGATTTGTTTTATCAAAACGAAAATGAGTCAAAACAGGTCCCGACTGTGGTAAAAGTGTTTTATTATATAGGCGGATTCATTATGCTTTGCGCAATGGTTGCTCTGATGTCTGATACAGTTCAGCATAGTACCTATGCAATGATATTAATGCTAGGAACACTATATGCAGGGTTGTTTCTTGGAGTTGGTGAGTTTTTGTGGAGAAAGAACGAAAAACTTCCGGCAGGAATTTTGTATTTTCTTTTTGTTGCAGCAATCGGCTTGATAATAATGGATATTGAAAAAATGACAGGATTTTTCCCGCATTTTTCCGATATGGATAAGATTCCTAACTATTGGGACTTGTGCAGATTCCCTGTAATTGTACTTTCTTCGTTAACAATCGTTGCAAACACTATCCTGCAAAAGTTTAGACCGGTGTCTTTGCTGGCACTTCCGACCATTTTCTGTTCTTATGCAATATTTATGACTATTGTCGATTTTATTTACGGGTATAAAAACATCACGCCAAAAATCTTTTTCACAAGTAACATGATTTTCGGAGCAGGACTGAGCATAATTGGGTTTATTAAAGACAGATTAACAAAAGCAGATTATTCAATGTGGATGTATTTGGTCGGTGCAGCAGAATTTTTTATGTATACTATGTTTCTTCTTGATGCTTTGAATATAGGAGTATGGCAAACCCAATTAGTATGCTTTATTTTAAGTTTAATCTATATATTTATCGGCTTGATGATTCAGCGCAAACCTTTCTCGATTATCGGTATAATGGGTGTTATTGAATATATTATGTATCTTGAATTTGATAATATTAAAAATCATACGTCATTATTAACAAGTGTAGTTTTAATTACAGGCTTAATCATTTTGTATGCAGGGGTAATTTATAGTAAAAATGTTGATAAATTGAGAAGTTTTACAGAATCAAAGCTTACTGAAAACGTAAGAAATTATTTGCCACAAAATAGAGCTTAGTGATGGATATTTTAGATAAACTTGCAAAATCGAAATTCAGGAGCAGATTTAAACTCAGAGCAAAAGAACTTGAATATATCAAAGACAAAGGACTTGATAAGATTTACTCTCATGCCTGTGATTTTATCAGAGATAGGGTTGCTCCGGCAGAGCCTGTTAATGACGGCAAACAAACACCGATGCGTGGTCATCCTGTTTTTATTGCGCAACACGCAACCGCAACATGCTGCCGTGGTTGTATCGAAAAATGGCACAAATTCCCTCAACACAGAGAACTAACCAAAACCGAACAAGAATATCTTGTTTCAGTAATTATGGAATGGATAAATCGTCAAATTAATTCGTAAAACCGTAATAATAGTTAACACAAAGATTAAATTTTTCTTAATTTTCCTTGTAATAATTATTATTGCAAATACAATAATAATATCAATTATAATAGTTCATCTATTGATAATTGAGTGTACATTTGTCAAGATACATATCTGACCGACATATGTTTCTACACTCTGTTTGTTCAACCGCAGCGGTTTCACAAACACGCGTTCCGAAACATAGGTCGCCAATATTGTTAGCAATAGCAGCAATATTGAGATTATCAGTAATATGGTTGTATTATAATTTAACATTATTATACTCCTTATTATTACATTTGTAAGTAGCAGAAATAAAGGCAACCACTTCGGTGGGTTGATATACCTGAGGGGAGTTAGGATGTTCTGCGGTCCGTAATGAGTTAACTCGCCCTCTCAGGAGGACAATTGAAAAAACAACAAAAAAATTGGTACTCAAAGGTCAAGAATAGACTGCATTTAGATAAAAAATGCAACAAAGCTAAAGCGGAAAAAGTAGTTCAACCAGCGAATGTCTCAGAACATAAATTTTTTCCTTTTATTCATTTTCAAATAAAACAGTTTAAGCTTTCAAAAAAATTAGAACAAAGAGAAAATGAACTCTCTGTAATGGATCCATACAAAAAACGAGATATATATTATGCTGGGCATTTAGATTCTTACATATATTCTTACTACAATGAAAAATTATTAGAATATTATGAGAGATTTTTACAAAATAATTATTTAGAATGTAGTATTGCATACAGACATATTGATAAAAATAATGTAGGGACGGGCAAATCTAATATTGATTTTGCAGCAGAGGCATTTAAAGAAATCAAAAACAGAAAAGAATGTTATGCTATCGGTCTTGATATTCATAGTTTTTTCGATGAACTTGATCACAAAATTCTATACAAGAATTTATGCAAACTTACAGAAAAAGATAAACTTCCTGACGATTTATATCAAATCTATAAAATTCTAACTAAATTTCATTTTATTGAACTAGATGAATTACTAAATAACAAATACATTAAAGCCAATAGATCTAATTTTTGGGATAAAGAAACACATTCATTTAAGAAAATATGTTCAACAAAAATCTTTAGAACAATACTTACTGAAAATAAAGATATAATAAAGAAAAATCCCAATGTAAACAAGGGGATACCACAGGGAACAAATTTATCCGGTACACTAGCAAATATTTATATGTTAAATTTTGATGTCGCAATTCAAAATTTCGTAAGCAAAATAAACGGTTATTATCGTAGATATTCAGATGATATTTTAATTTTAGTTAACACAAAAAAAGAGCTGGATAATTTACTTATTTTAGTAGAAAACGAATTAAATAAACTAAAATTGGAATTATCGAAGCATAAAACCGTATGTTGTCATTTTAATAATGATAATTGTGAATTTGAGCCCTGCTCTTTAAGAAGCGATTATAGTGGAAATGCAGAATTTCAATATTTAGGTTTTACCTACAATGGTAAAATTATATTAGTAAGGAACGGTACTATCGGTGCATTTTGGCGTGATGCCATAAGACATATTAGAAAAATGGTTTTATATAATTACAAAAATAAAACAAGAATCCCAATTGCTAAAATCTACGGATTATACTCGCATTTATCAAATAGAGAATCTAAATATGGCAATTTTTACAGTTATATAAGAAAATCTCAACGAATTTTTGAAAAAGATTATCAATTTGGGAAAGAAGTAAAAATTAAATCCCAAATGTCTAAAAGTTGGGAAATTTTGCATAAATACCTAATCAAACTGAAAGAAAAATATAAAATAAGTGATAAAGAACTACCTATTCCTAAGGATATAAGAGAAAATTCATGTTTGTGATACCCTAAAGAAAAAAGGAATGGTCTATGGAAGATATCAAAGTAATTCGTGAAGAGTTTAAAAAATATTTATATAAACAGGTAGCAGATAATAAATTAAGTAAAGTTGATGCAGATACTCAATATTCTGATGCAGATTATATTAGAAAACATGAAGATGATTTACTAATAAGTTATTATAGTATATTTATATCTAATGAAAGATTTGAGCAGGCTTTGCTAAATTTAAAAAAACAGTTTCAAAATCAAGGTAAAAGTGATTCAACATTTTATGCTTATAAAAGAGCATTAAATTCATATAAAATGTTTTTTGAAGAATATATAAAAGATCAATTAAAGGTATATTTAGCCAAGTATTTTACACATAAATCTTCGCCAAATTACGATGAACAATACAAATATGATTACTTTGCAAAAAATAGCTATATATTTGATGATTTAAATGATTTATCTGAAAAATTTATTCAATTAGGTTCTCCAAACTTTGTTCCTTATGTGTGGAAAAGCAGCATGTTTAGACATTTAGCTTTCAAACATTCCTTTCAATTTTCTCAAATTTTAGAAAATCTTTTTAATGAAACATTATCTATAAATACCCGTATTAAAGATTTTAGAAAAGATATTAGGGAAATTTTGTTAAAAGATTCTGAATGGAATAACAAAGATATGATTGATCCGTCAGTCGAAGCAGCTTCATTTTTCTTATCATTAAAATATCCTAATAAGTATCTGTTATTTACAAGAATAAAGCCATATACAAACTTTTCTAAAGATTTTTATTTAGGTTTAGAAAAGTTTAATAGTGAAGATAGATATATTGCTTGGATTGATTATTGCAAAAATAATCTAATACCATTATTGAACGACTACTGCAATTCTAATTGTAATTTACTAGACTGCCAAGATTTTATTTGGTTTGTTTTTAATCAAAATAAAGGAGATAATATGAGCCTTAAAGAAAAATTTATTAAATATGTTTATGATATTGTGTATAAATCTAACCAAAGTTATTTACAATATGGTAAAAAAATAGAAAATTTGGATAATGTGATTTTAAATTTAACAAATAAACAAATTTATGAAATACAAAATTCTGAAGAACTATCTTCGTTTTTATTCCAATTAAAAAAGATAAGCGAATGGCAAGATTATAACCATAAAAATGGTAATGGGATTCCTTATGCAATATTAAATACTCATTACAGAAAATTCATACAAAACAATATTGTAAAAGATAACTCAATGAAACAAGAAGCAAATTTTGCACAAGAAAAAATTTATCAACCATTAAATCAAATTTTATATGGCCCTCCGGGGACAGGAAAAACTTATAATTCTGTTCTAAAAGCAATGAGTATTATTGATAATACGGAATATAAAGATGTTTCAGAAGAACAATATTCTGCTCTAAAAACAAGATTTGACGAGTTAAAACAAGCAGGGCAAATTGAATTTGTAACCTTCCACCAATCATATTCTTATGAAGAATTTGTTGAAGGAATAAAACCATATATTCCTGAATGGGGTACAACAGATAATACTGAAGTTAGATATATTGGTGAAAACGGAATATTTAAAAGAATATGTAAAAAAGCTGAAAGTCCAATAATTAAAAGTAATGATAACAATCTTGAATTAAACGATAATCCAAAAATATGGAAGGTTTCATTGATGAAAACCGGTGAAAATGATATAAGAAAAGATTGTATGGAAAATAACAGAATAAGGATTGGATTTGATAAATATGGTGAAACAATTAATGATGAAACCATATTCGATAATGGCGGAAGTAGGGTATTATCAGCCTTTATAGATAAAATGGAAATTGGTGATATTGTTTTATCCTGTTATTCAGAGAAGACAATTGATGCAATTGGTGTTGTGACAAGTGAATATAAATGGAATAATGATTTTCCACAATATAAAAGATATAGAGAAGTAAAATGGCTAGCAAAAGGCTTAAATCATAATATTTTGGAAATAAATAATGGTACAAAATTTACACTTGGAACAGTTTATCAATTAAACAATATGTCACTAAAAGATGTATTAGATATTGTGGACGAACAAGAACAAGTTACCAGTTACAAAGACAATGATAAACCATATATTCTAATTATTGATGAAATCAACCGTGGCGATGTTTCAAAAATATTTGGTGAACTTATTACTTTAATCGAAAAAGATAAACGCATTGGTAATAAATACCAAATGAAAATTACGTTACCTTATTCAAAAGAAGCATTTGGGGTACCGAATAATTTATACATTATCGGAACAATGAATACGGCAGACCGCTCGATTGCGCTTCTTGATACAGCATTAAGACGTCGTTTTGATTTTGAAGAAATTATGCCAAGACCTGAATTGCTTAGCAATAATGTTGTTGAAGGTATTAATTTGCAAACTTTATTAACAAGAATAAATGAACGTATTACAAACAAATATGATAGAGATCATCAAATCGGTCATTCATATTTAATGGATGTAAATACCAAAGAACAGCTTGAAAGAGCTTACAGAAACCGAATATTGCCGTTGCTCAATGAATATTTCTACAACGAATCAAAAACCGTTGCCGAGATTTTAAATTGCAGCGAAGACGAACTTAAAACAAGTGATTTTATTTCTATTTTAGATAAAGCTCAAGGTGCATAATTATGGCAGCAACTAAGAATTTAATAGTTGCATACGAACACGACAGACTTTTGAAATGTGACGAAGCCTGCAATAATTGTGTGTCAGAGCATATTGATGGCTCTTGCTGTATAAATTACTGTAAGCCTACACATTTTAAAGAGCTCTATGATTATTGCGTTAATAAAAACATTGACTGCGGATTTGATTACATTCCAAAAGAAAAATGTATAAAGTTTGATAAATACACAGGCGTTATACAACTTAAGGATGGCACATATCTTGAAATACTACCTAAAATAGATAAAAATACAAATCTGGATGACAGCCGCAAGGTGTTTGAGAACCTTGTATTTGCATCGCATAATTTAACCAAAGAATATAAACATAATAAAATTAGTGATAGCGATACAAGAAAAGATAATCATATAATTGAAATTTTTATATCTGTTTTTTGTAAGGATATCCTTGAATTATTAAAAAGAGGGATTAAAAAATCCTACATTAGAAAATCAGAAAATCTCAATAATTACAAAGGTAAGTTAAATTTTTCAGAACATATTAAACGCAATATCACTTCAAAAAACAAATTTTTTGTCGAATATAGCGAATTTAGTTTAGATATTCCGGAAAACAGAATTTTGAAATCCGCTTGTATATATTTGATGAAACAAACAGAAACAGAAGAGAATAAAAAAGTTCTAAGGCGACTCTTAATTGAACTTGATGACGTTTCTCCATGTACGAATCTTGATAAAGATTTACAAGAAAAACAAATAAACAGACTTCACGAATACTATTCAAGACCATTACAATATGCGGAGTTCTTTTTAAGGCACGACAATTTTATGCCGCGCAGAGGAAGAACGGCTCTTCCTGCATTATTATTTCCATTAAATAAAATGTTTGAAGATTATATTGAAAATCTGTTTAAACAAAGTAATGTTGATTATCGAGTGCAATATAGTCGTTATAATCTTATCTTTACAGGCGAGAAAGAATTATTTAATACACAAATGGATTTTATTATTACATCAAAAGATAGAAGCAGAAAACTTATTTTAGATGCCAAGTGGAAAGTATTAGATATAAATGATGAAAAATTAGGAGTAAGCCAAACAGATTTATATCAATTACACAATTACGCTTCAATTATTTGCTCAAAAGAATCAAAAAAAGTTTCTATCGCACTATTATACCCACAGACATCCAAATTTAACGAGGTCAAAGAATGGACATATTTTGACGGAACTAAGATTTATATTATACCTGTAAATGTCTTAAATACAGAAGATAATGCTCAATTATTGAGTATCGCTCAAAATTTTTAAAGTCGTTCGATATACCAATTAGAATTTCCAAAGTGATTAAAATTCCATTGAAGTTCAAAATAAAAATTAAACTCCAAAGAATTGTCATCTTTGAAATTCCAAGAATATTTATTTAATTGTGTTTTACGGTAACTTTCAAATGCATCCTGAATTTCTTTTGCAAACTTTTTTCTAAATTCGGAGTACGGAATTTCCAATGTTTCTTTGGTTAATTTATTTTTCAAAATCATCCTCAAATCCTCTGATATTATCAAGTTCAATGTTGTATATTTTGCCTGTTTTATCAACGCAAGTTGCAAAATCGACAGTTTTATCGGCATATTTGTTCTCCCATAAACAAATCAGCAATCCGATTTCTTGTGTTTTTAGATTTAAAATCTTTGTCCCATATAGTTTGTAATCTTTTTCAATCATAGTTTAACCTTTCGTTATTTGAATATCTGCGTATATCTCATCTGGCTTATCCGGATCAATCAAAAAATTTTTATCAAATACATATCTTTCACCATCCGGTGCAACGCAACCAACAATATTGTGTTCGCCAAAACAAACAACAGTAAACTCTTTGCTATCTTTTTCAAACCAACCTTTTAGTTTTTTTAATCTGTACTTTTTACTGATTTCAATCATAGTGTGCTCCTTTCAAGCTACACTATTCATCGCTCTTTCATCGGGAAACATCAAGTGTATGCGTCTGAAATCGTATCATTTGGACATAATAATTTTTGAACACGATTTAAACGGCTTTTAAACACCTTTTAAACGGCTTTTGAATTTTCAACTTCTTTTTCGTGGTCGATAAAGAATGCGTTTAGCATATCCGCATCATTTCTTAAGTGTTTAACTACCGCTGCAAGGTTGTAACATTCTTCTATTTCTGATTTATTCGCCACAAAGTAATCAATAACAACCACTGTGTTATAAATATTCTCTGACCACTTGCTTAACTGCTTAAACTCCTTTGGAGTAATATTCAATCCGACTTTTTCCATACGACCTCCTTCAACGTGTCGTATTCATCACTCAAAGGCAGAATAAAATCAAGTTAAATATGTCCAAACTTATCATATTTTTTTTGAAGATAAGCGATCAGTTTTTTAGTACTACTCCTTAAATCATAAATATGTTGGCAATGCTTTTTATAAAAATCTGGAGATTCGAGTATGTATAAATTTTTCGAATTTAAAAAGAATGCTCCGTAGTATTTTATGTAATCCAAAGGTATATTTTTCCCGTTTATAAAAATTAGAATAAGGTACCCTGCCATGGATAAACAATATGTTTCATGTTTTGCTTTAACTTTTGATAAATGTTCTACGGCATTATTCTCTAGCCCTTTTGGATATTTGAAAATCAAAACCTTAAATAATTCATCATTGTCTAGTTTATTCTGCATTATTTTTAATGCAATATCTTCATATGGGCCTAAATTAACATTAGAAAATTCTTCTGTTTTAGATATAGAAGCTCTCCATAATACAGAAATAAAAAAGTTTCTAAAAAGAGTATAGTCAAAATCGTTTTCGGTTAGATGATATAAAATATTTTGATTATATTTATATTCAGCAAAATTATAAATGTCGTTCAAAAGTATCCTATAAGCTTCATTATCAAATTTACCTAATATATTATTATCACATTCTGAGCATAAAATATTTTTGTCATATTAAATAAAATCCTTATTGCAAGCGTATTAAATATTATCTCCCCGGTATCTTTAAATTTATCCGGCAAAAAAGTTTTAATGTAACTAAAAAGTTCAGTATTATCATTTTCATTAATATAGTCACTAAATTTAAAATTTTCAATATTTGAATCTGCTTTTTTTGAAAGCATAGCCATCAGTTTAGTAACGGTATTATCACTATCTAAATCTGAATCGTGATAAATTTTACGACATCCCTCGAAATTTGGAAATAAAATGTCTATAAATTTTTGTGTGTTTGTTTTTAATAATTCAATATCTATCACTGTTTATACTTCTTATACCTATGATATTTTAAAATCATTTTATAAAATCATAATATCTATCAAATATATTTTAATTTTACAAGTTTATAACTTGTTAATGAAACTCCGTCTAAATTTGCTTTAGTATAAATAAAATTTTTACTTGTTGCAATACCACGAACAGAACTTTCATCATATTCATTCTCATAATTCCGTTCTTCATATGGTTCTATGTAATTGCCAAGTTTTACTTTATTTAATTGCATAGCCAATACCCTCAAATGCAGATTTTAACTTATCTTGTGAACTTTGTTCCTTTGTTAGAATATTCTGCATTTCTTTTTGTATTCTTGACATTTCTTCTTCGTAGTTAATTTCTAAATCTTTATCGACAAATTCTATATATTTTGATGGAACAAGGGTATAACCTTTATCTTTTATTTCAGATTTTTTAACACTTCTGTATAATTCAGGTTTTTCATATTTTTCAGGGCAATTAGGACTTTGCCAATCTGTATAAATCTTTTTAATTTTTTGTATCAGTTCTTCATCAAACATTACATAACTTTTTTCATAAACCAAATTATTCCAAGTTCTCAAATCTACAAACAAAACTTCATTTCTTCTATCTCTTAATTGTCTATTATTTAACGTTCTTGCATTTTTATTATTATTTAATATCCAAAGTGTTACACTAATATCTGTTGAATAGAACATTTCTCTTGGGAGTACAAATATAGCCTCAACCTTATCGTTTTCAATTAAGTTTTTGCGAATTTCATATTCTTCAGGACTGCCTAATGCACCATTTGCAAGCAAGAAACCTGCAATACCATCTGATGTATCAAGTTTAGATAGCATATGCAAAATCCACGCATAGTTTGCATTACTTGTTGGAGGCGTGCCATATCCTGACCAACGAGGATCTGTTGTTAATTCATCTGCACCTCGCCAATCTTTAAGATTAAATGGCGGATTTGCTGATGTTAAGCAAAGACTAAAAAAATATGGGCTGTTCAAGCCCACATACAAAGGAGCGGTACCCGATAATCCAGGGCCCGCTCCTCCTGTTATTCTGCTGTATTCTCCTGCCCGATCAACCGGGCAATTTCATCGGAGAAACGATAGATGATCTCCACCCTCATGCCGCTGTACACATTCACGCGGTCAATAAAGAACCGGAGCATTTCATTGGTCAGCTCGTCCGCAGTCAGCGTCCGGCGGGCCATGTCGCAGGTCTCCGTCAATTCGCGGTTTCTGCTCTGAGAAAGGGTTAAAAGCTCCTTTTCCAGCCGCTCTTTCTCGGCGCTGAGGCTGTCGTTCTCCGCGTTCAGCTTATCGCGTTCCATGAGGTATATATCCCTCTGAAGTCTCCCTTCGGCGTACCGCTCGTAAGCGCTGACCCGACTGACGGAAATCTGCTTCATGCGCTTTTCAATCTGTTCCAACCGGAATCTGAGGTTTTCCTCTGTGCCTTCGCTGGCCGCTGCCGCCGCATACAGGTGATCATCTGCATCCACCAGCAGACGGAGCTTCTCAAGCAGGTCGTTCTTCACGATGCGCTCCAGGTCAGCCTCAATGAACCGTTCGCCCACCGGGCAGGCGGTTTCTCTGTTGGATACAGACTTGAGGCAGGTGTAGTAAATCACCGGGGAGTGTTTCTGACGCTGCATGGTGCGTCCGCAGGCCCCGCAGTGAACCAGGCTGCGCAGCAGATACTGATCAGGACTCCGATCATACCCCTTGCGGATTTTGCGGAACACCTTCTGCGCTTCTTCAAACTCGCTTTCGCTGACAATGGCTTCATGGCAATCCGGAATGATCTGCCACTCGGATTCATCCGTCCATACCGTCCGGGGATTGTCCAGCCCCTTCCAGCGACGCTGATTCATGACCATCACGCCGGTATACTCCCGGCGCTTTAGAATCTCCCGCACATTGCTGACAGTCCAGCAGGCTTCCTTAGAAGAAGTGCGGAACTTTTTGCTGTCGGGATTCATCCGCATATAATAGGTCGACGGCGTTTCCAGCTTATAATCGTTCAGGACAACGGCAATCTCTGCCGGCGTTTTTCCTTCCAACGCAAGGTCAAAGATTTTCCGCACCACAGGCGCGGTATCCGGATTGGGAATGATCTTCCGCTTCACATCCGGGTCTTTCATGTATCCATAAGGAGGCTGCGCGGCCACGAACTCGCCCTTGCTCTTTCTGGTACTCATGACGGTTTTGATCTTCTGGGACAGATCGCGGCTGTAATAGGAGTAGACGATGTACTTCATGACCACTTCCATCCCGGCCGTGGAGCCCTTGTAATCATCGCTGTCATACCCGTCGTTGACGGCAATGAAGCGAACGCCCAGAAACGGAAAGATACGCTCCAGATAGTCGCCGATCTCCACATAGTCACGGAAAAAGCGGCTGAAGTCCTTGCAGATAACCACGTTTGCCTCACCGTTTTTCAGGCTTTCAATCATCCGCTCAAAGGACGGACGGCTGCCGTTGGTGCCGGAGTAGCCATCATCGATGAACTCGGCCACTTCATAGCCGTCAAACTCCCGGCGGGCGCGGATAAACCGATACAGCAGCGTGCGCTGATTGGCGATGCTCTCGCTCTCGGTCTTGAATTTCAGATCATCGTCGGCATCCGACAGGCGGATGTACAGGTACAGTTTCTTCACCGGGCTTCGCCTCCTTCCAATTCGTGATAAGCCGTTTCCAGTGCGTCCCGTTCCTCCTGAAAGCGGAATATGATTTCCAGCCGGTGCTGGGCATAACCGGTTTTATATACGTTGATGTGGTCAATCATCGCCTGGGCGATTTCCGGCGTTAGCTTCCGCGCCTTGCGGATATTCCGGATGTTCACAAGCCACTTGTTCTCATCAGAAAGCATCCGGTTCAGCCTGGCCAGCTCCACCGACAGCTGATTGAGGCGGGAACTCTGCTCCTGATACGCTGTGTCAAAGCGGGTTTTCAGCTCAATATAATCTCCGGCAGAGAGAATACCATCTACATAGTCATTGTAGAGCTGCTCCCGTTTGTTCTGATAGCCAGATAGCTGTTCACTGACTTCCAGCATTTCCTGCTGAAGTTCGGTCTGCCGTTTCGTCTGAATACCGCTGTCCCTCAGCCGCCCGGCCACTTCCTCAAAATCCGCGAACAGGGCAAACTGTATCTGAATCGCGTTCCAGACAATCGGCGCGAGCTTTTTCTCCGAGATGCCGACGGCAACATCGCAGCGGCCATACTGCTTGTTCCGGCAGCTGTACCGGCCTTCCTTTTTCTCACCGTGACGGCTGTAACCGAGGTTGGAGCCGCAGTACCCGCACCGGACGATTCCGCTTCTGAAAATCTGCGGATGCTTTTCACGGTAATTCCGGCTGGCTTCCAGTTTGGCCTCATTCTCGCGGCGGCCTGCCTCCAGAATCTCTCTGACCTGATAGAAATCGCCCCGGCTGACCAGCGCTTCGTGCATATCCGGCAGGATACGCCACTTGCTCTCGTCCGGCTCATAGTGATAATCCGGCTGTCCCAGATACAGCGCCGTCGGCATCCGCCCAAAGACAAGATCGCCCATATAGGTCGGGTTCATCAATATCTGCTTGATGACCTGCTGCGTCCAGAGGCAGTCGGAATAGCACGCCCGCTTTGTCTGTCCGCGCAGATAGCGGAGCCTGCCGGGCGATGGAATACCTTCTTCATTCAGCTGGCGCATGATGGGGCGCGCTCCGGTGCCGCTGAGAAACTGTGCGTAGATTCTCTTGACAATCGGTGCGGTCTCCGGATCGGGTTCAAACCGGTACTCCTGTGTGGTCGATTTCCGGTATCCGTAGGGAATCATGCTGGGAATGTGTTCGCCGGCCAGCTGCTTGGCATGAACCGCAAGCGACACTTTCTTAGACTGGTCTCTGGAATAGAAGCTGTTAATCAGGTTTTTCAGCGGAATCAGCAGGCTGCTGGCGGAGCCGTCCGTTTCAAAGCTGTCATAGCGGTCAACCACCGAGATGAACCGCACGCCCATGGCCGGGAAGATATTTTCCAGCAGGTTGCCTGCCTCAATATAATCACGTGAGAAGCGGCTGAAGTCCTTGATGACCAGTGCCTTGATTTTTCCATCCCGAATGTCGGAGAGCAGCCTCTGAAACTCCGGACGGTCCGTGTTTGTTCCGGTCCAGCCGTTGTCCACATAGGTATCCGCCAGATGAAGATACGGATGCTCCGATACATAATCCCGGCAGATTTCAATCTGTCCCTCGATGGAATCGCCGTCGTCGTTCTTCTTGCTGTTTTCAACCGAGAGTCGGGCGTAGATGGCCGTCTCCCAGACGGACGGCAGCATAGCGCTGACCGGTTCCTGCGCCTGCTCCGGCTGTAAATACTGTCTTTTCTTTCTTGCCATTATGCGTTCCTCCTCTCCGGTATTATTACGCCTTCCTCAGTGGGAAGGACATCCTCAAACCGTTCTATATACTGCAATGCGTTTTCCAGCTCATCTCTGTATCGGAAGCACACCTCGATGCGCTTGCCGTCATAAATCAGGATTTTCTCAATCAGGTGGACGATGCACTCCCTGTCCAGCTCCGTCAGATGCCGGTACTTCTTGAACTGTTCAATCCACTCGATGTTCCCGGAGCTGTTCTCCATGGCCTGACTGCGCTCATCTTTCAGCTTTCCAAGCTGGCGCTGCCTGTCCGCAATCCTGCGGTCATAGCCTGCATGGAACTCCTTGTATTCCTCGCGGCTGATCACACCGTCCGCCATGTCCGAATACAGGTTGATTTTCAGATCCTGATACCGCTTGATTTCATTTTCCAGCGCCGTCATCTGGGCGTCATAGTTGATGATGCGCCGCTCCTGCTCCGGCAGCGATGCAATGTAATCCAGCACCTGTTCCACCTGGGCAATCAGTTCAATATGGTCGTTCACCACCCGCAGCACAATGGATTTCAGCTTGTCCTCACTGAATGTATGCGGAGAACAGCCCTTACCGGCTTTATTGGTGGAACAGACCAGGTAATGATACTTTTTCCCGCCGCTGGGGACTGTCTTCCGCACCATGGTGTGTTTACAGTCGCCGCAGAACACAAAGCCGGAGAACAGATGAACCTTTTCCTGCTTCGGCGCTGTACGGACGTCCCGCAGCATCAGATTCTGAACGGTATCAAAATCCGAGCGGCAGATAATGGGCTCATGGTTGTTCTCGATGACGATCCACTCATCCCGGTCATACTCCACGCGCTTTTTGACTTTGTGGTTCGGGGTGCCGGATTTGTGCTGGATCAGCGTTCCGATATAGATTTCATTGGTCAGGATTCGCTTCACCAGCATGGGACTCCACTGTGCCTGTTCGTTGCTGCGGAATCCGCAGGAGTAGTTGAAGCCCTGCGCCTGCTTGTATTCCATGGGACTCAGAACGCCCATGCTGTTGAGCCGGTCGGCAATGGCGGAATTGCACAGCCCCTGTATGCGGAGCCGGAAGATCAGCTCCACCGTCCGGGCAGCTTCCTCATCCACCACCAGCCTGTTCCTGTTCGCTTCGTCCTTGCGGTAGCCATAGGGTGCAAAGGCTCCGATGAAATCGCCCATTTTGCGCTTGATGTCCAGCTGAGAGCGAATCTTGACGGATATGTCGCGGCAGTAGGCATCGTTGATCAGATTCTTGAACGGCACAATCAGCGCATCGGACTGCGCCTTTTCGCCGCAGGAATCATAGTTGTCATTGATGGCAATGAACCGCACGCCCATGAACGGGAATATTTTTTCCAGATACCGTCCTGCATCGATGTAGTTTCTGGCAAACCGGCTGAGGTCTTTGCAGATCACACAGTCGATTTTCTTGGCCTTGATATCCTCCATCATCTGCTTGAAGCCCGGACGTTCAAAGTTGACGCCGGAATAGCCGTCATCCGCATACTCCTTGACGATCACGAATTCCGGATGCCTGCGCACATAATCCCGGATGATCTCCTTCTGGCTCGTTATGGAATTGCTCTCCGCCTTGTCGCCGTCATCACGGGAAAGACGGGTATATTCTGCTGCGTTCCAGATTCTGTCTGGCATTTTTATCACCTCCGCTATCATTGTATTGAAATCATCCGGGACAGTCGATGATGTCGATATTTGTTTCAGCCCTTGCTGACCTGACTGCGGGCATAGCCTTCCAGCCGGTCATCAATGGTTTCGCGGGTGTTCATAAACCCGATCTTTACGACTACGCCGTCGTCAACGTAGCAGTAGGGATTGCCGATCTGCTTCAGATAGGACGCAATGCGTTTTTCTCTCGGCTGACGGCTGTCGATGCGCACATCCCGACGGTCATGAAGCGTTGCCGGGTCAACCGTCCGGATATCCACTTTTCTCATTTCATCCAGTGTCATGGTCTGCTCCTTTCCGCACTCACACTGAGTGCCTGCATATTACAAGAAAGCGCCAGGCTCACCGCAAGGCACTTACAGAATTCCGGGCTGTACAGAATATTGCTGTCCACCCGTCCCATGTATCTGATGATCCGGCGCTTATCCAGCGTTTTCAGCTGTTCCAGAATCACCATGGAAGGCCGGCTCAGACCGCGCACCTGTTCCAGCAGGAAATGGGTTGGCTGATTCGGCTTTTTATCAATGTTGGAGGTGAGCGGCGCAGCAATCAGCGTGGGGCTGAAGAAGTTGCCCGTGTTGTTCTGAAGAATCAGCACCGGGCGGATACCGCCGATTTCTGCGCCCACGACCGGATCGAGGTTCGCCAGATAGACGTCTCCGCGCCAGTACTCCCAATTTTTCCGCAATGGCTTCACCTCCCAAATCTAATTTCTATATACTGCCTCCCATTTGTCCACGACCCCCGGAGGCGGGGAACTCATCAGGCGGCAGTCTGCGAAGCTGCCTCATAGGATTCTAACCTCCCCGCCTTCATTGTGGCCGGGCCGCGAATTACGGAAGTATCATTATCCCTTGTGCGTTTCATTGCCTTATCCGTTGCAGCCGGATATTTCTGATTGGTTCGGAATCGCTCACCGCCTTGCTTTCCGTAATCACCCGGATTGGGCAGGCGTGTCATGGCGCACCATCATGCAGCTGGAGAATCTCTCCCGCACAGGAACGTACCTGATGAATGTGTATGAAATTTTCAAGGTTCAACAAGCAGAGCACGAATCGTTTTTATCAGACAGACTCATTTGCTCCTCTCACCCTTTAGCCGGTGGGAAGGCTTGTTTTCGGACAGGCTCAAAGAGATTTTTTGATTTTTTCTTTCAGGCGTGTCCAGCGCCGGTGCGCGGTGTTTTCAGATAACCCAACTTCCAGAGAAATCTCGGAAAATGATTTTCCCTGAGATCTTCTCAGTGCGATCAGAACGGTGATCGGGTCGGTTTCAGAAAGCAGGCTAAACAGCGCAGGGCTGTCGATGCCGTCCAGAAAATCCGAAACGGTTTTCACATCCGGTTTCTCCTCATCTGCTGCAAGCTGTTCGAGATAATCGCCGCTTTCCGCATGATGTTCGTAATACCGCCGGTCAGAATTGAAAATCTCCCAATCGTAGGCACGGAGCTGCGCAATCCTGTCCTCGCTGACGCCAAGCTCGCGCAGCTGTTTTTCCTCGGCTTCTTTCCAGAGCCGCCATTTTCTTTCTTCACTGGCCTTGTTGTATGCCATTCTTTCTTCCTCCAATCAGAATTGATTGAGAGGGCAGAGAAAAGCCCCCTCATTTTCCCAAAGGAAAAAACAAGGGGGCTGAACGCCTT